>JYMV01029217.1_pt1 | contig 25847 bp, 22 predicted proteins | sample 338911 | NCBI WGS metagenome assembly JYMV01 (sample SAMN03354496, study PRJNA234377) | hydrothermal vent metagenome | biome: Deep sea; feature: Hydrothermal plumes at the Eastern Lau Spreading Center, Western Pacific Ocean; material: Seawater | place: Tonga | collected 2009 | depth 2000 m m
GAGGTTTACTCTATGCCTCTGACAACATGGACATTGCAGAAAGTTCCGAAAAGTCTAAGTGCTCAAGAATCCATTTGAGCCTAGAATTTGATGATTCTTTCAAAATGGAGCAAACATTTGAAAAACTCAAACAGGACGGTCAGGTAACAGTGGAACTTAAAGAACAGTTTTGGGGTGATAATTTCGGCATGTTAACGGATAAGTTTGGTATTAAATGGATGTTTAATTGTCCTAAAACAGTGAGCGACAAAGAGAATTAAGCATCACAACGGATAACATTTTTTGCAACTGACATTTTTCTGATAATCTCCCCAATAAAGTTTAACTCAGGCTTTTGTTGGAAATTCAAACCTGCATGAGTATCGCGATCCGTAAAGAAATCAATTTATCAAGTTGGAAGTGTTTGCCGGTAACCGCATCACGTTGGGAGGACCTGGAAACTCTTTTCGGAGAACGCGGTGCTTGTGGTGGATGTTGGTGCATGGTATGGAGGTTACGAAACAAGGATTGGGTATCCGGCAAGGGTGCCGGGAATAAGAGTGCTTTCAAGAAAATCGTGAAAACGAACGAAAGACCGGGGGTTCTGGGCTACATAGGGAAGCAGCCTATCGCCTGGTGCTCGGTGGCGCCACGCGAAAAGTATTCCTTTTTGAAGCGCTCAAGGATACTAAGTCCAGTTGATGAAGAGTCAGTCTGGTCGATTTCATGCCTGTTCGTCCTTAAGCCTTATCGTCGTAAAGGAGTTTCAATTTTGTTGCTGAAATCCGCGGTTGAATTTGCTGCCAAGTGCGGTGCGGGGATTGTCGAGGGATATCCCGCAGTGACTGCCATGGAGCACACTCCGGATCCATTCGCCTGGACCGGGACACCTTCGGCATTCATAAAAGCAGGGTTTAAAGAAGTTTTACGGCGTTCAAAGATAAGACCGATCATGCGTTTCAAAATTAATAAATCTACCTCGAATTAGTACAAATCAGTTAAACTTTTGGTTTTGCTTAGTTTACATACAGGGTCCAAAAAATTAAATCGTGATTGCTTTTTCAAAATATTGATAATCAATGAAAAAATTTAAAACCGCAGATGACTACTTTCTAGTCAAAAGAGTCAGTGGGAAAAAACTTTAAATCAACTAAGGAAAATTATACTCTCCACAGAATTAACTGAGACTTTAAAATGGGGTATGCCAACTTACACTCTAGATGGAATAAATGTTGCTGGATTGGTTGCGTTTAAGTCTTTTGTTGCAATTTGGTTTTTAAATGGTGTTTTTCTGAAAGACAAGCAGAAAAAATTAATAAATGCTCAGGAGGGAGTAACAAAAGCTTTGCGACAATGGCGTTTCAGTTCGGTTGATGAAATTGAACCGGAGTTAATTAAAGCCTACATTGATGAAGCAATTAATAATCAGCAAGCAGGCAAAACAATAAAACCTGCGAAAAATAAACCGCTTATTATACCTGAGTTACTGGCTGATGTCTTGGTGAAGAAACCAAAGCTTAAGGACTGCTTTCGGCAATTCAGTCTTTCAAAACAAAGGGAATTTGCAGATTATCTTGTTCAGGCAAAAAAAGAGGCAACAAAAATCAGGAGATTGGCAAAGATTGAAGCGCTGATTCTGGCAAAGATTGGTTTGAACGATAAATATAAGTAAGACAATTATCATTATAACTCATTAGTTGAAGTTGGTTACAATCAGCTTAAAGTTTTAGGAAGGATTGGTATGAGCAAATTAAAGTCTTTCATTGAAGGACTGCCGAAATGTGAACTGCACGTACATCTTGAAGGTACACTGGAACCAGGGATGAAGTTTCAGTTTGCTAAGAGAAACAAAGTCAAGTTACCCTACAAAAATGAAAACGCACTCAGAGCTGCTTACGATTTTGATGATTTGATTTCTTTCCTGGTTGTCTATTACGAGGGCATGAAGGTTTTGCAGACAGAACAGGATTTTTTTGAGTTGACCTATGCTTATCTTAACAAGGCACACTCACAAAACGTGCTTTATACGGAAATGTTTTTTGATCCACAGGCCCATACTGCACGTGGAGTCAGTTTCGATACTGTAATCCGGGGAATCCGCAGGGCCCAGCTGCAGGCAGAAATTACGCTTGGAATTCACTCACAGCTAATTATGTGCTTCCTGCGCGATTGGAGTGCGGAATTTGCCATGAGTACTTTACTGCAGTCATTAGCTTACAAGGAATGGATCATCGGTGTAGGGCTCGATTCAGACGAAAGGAATAATCCTCCAGACAAGTTTGAGCAGGTTTTTGAGCGCGCGCGGCAGGAGGGCTATTTTCTTACCATGCATTGTGATGTTGACCAGCAGGATTCGGTCAGCAATATTTGGCAGGTCGTCAGGGACATTGGAGTTAACCGGATAGATCACGGTGTGAATTCACTTGAGGACAAGAAACTTTGCGCTGAGATCAGGCGGCAGTCACTCGCGCTTACTGTTTGTCCTATCTCAAATTCCTACGTTACTGATGGAACCAAGTCTGATGCAATCCTGGCGATGCTGGCTGCAGAAATGCGTGTCACCGTCAATTCGGATGATCCCGCTTACTTTTCGGGCTATATGAACGAAAATCTAATTTGTGTTCAGAAGGATGTTCAACTTGGCAAGCCAGAGCTTGTGCAGCTTACAGAGAATGCCTTTGAAAGCGCATGGCTGCCGCGGGCCAGCAAAGACCGGTTCATTGTAGAACTCAAAAACTATGTTACTAATAATTGATGAATGCGTCCAAAGTCTAAAAACCGTGTCGTTACGAGCAAAGAGAAATCATCCATAAGCTGCTTAATTAAGATCATTAGGATCATTAAAATATTTCCCTATAATCGAAATGACTTAGTGGATTTCAGATTTTTTGTAAAACCATCAATAATAATAATTTTAACTAATCAGAAAGGAATTTTAAAGTTACAGGAGTCATGAGGTAATGCACTAAAATGACTTATCATTTAGAGTATTTTAATCAAAGTGATCAAATGACAGGTTGCGGTTCATTCGTATCCAGATAATTTCGTGCAGTTTCAATATCCTGCTGAATTTGATTTTGCAAATCTTCAATACCTGCAAATTTTATTTCAGGTCGTAGCTGATACAGTGGTATAACATCCAAATCCTTTCCATAAATATCTTCCTCAAAATCAAAAATCCAAGTTTCAACTGTAACCGTATTTTCGCCAAACGTGGGTCGAGTTCCAACATTTGACACGCCGTAATGAATTTTATCAGCCAATTTTATTTTGCTGACATAGACGCCGTTCGGTAAGGCTAATGTGATTCCCGGCTGAATGTTTGCTGTTGGAAATCCTAATCTATGTCCCCGTTGCTCACCCAAAACAACCTGACCGTACACGCTGAAATCACGTCCAAGATAAGACGGTATTTCGGAAAAACGATATTCATGTATCAATTCCCGTATCAGTGTGCTGCTTACAGTTTGCCCTTTTTCCTGTACCGGAGCTACTTCTTCAAGTGAAAAATTATATTTTTGACTGAGGTTTTCCAGCAACTTGAAATCTCCCGCACGGTTTTTTCCAAAACGGAAGTCGTAGCCGATAACGAGCTTGGCTAAATTAAAGCGTTTGATCAAAAACTGTAGAGCAAAGTCCTCTGCAGGCATTTGCGAGAGTTCCTTTGTAAACTTTATCACATGCACCTCATCCAGCCCGAGTTGCTCAAGCAAACGGAGTTGATGAACAGATGTGCAAATCCGGGGAACTTGTTGATGAGTATGAATTATTTCCTGGGGATGCGGATCAAAAGTTACCAGCGCACTGGTACATCCGCGAGCATTTGCTTCTTGAACAGCGGTGCTAATCAATGCGCGATGACCTAAATGAATTCCATCAAAATTTCCGATAGTAACAACCGAACTTGGGACTGCCGTTGTTTTTTCCTGGTAACTGAAAACCTGCATGAAGATCTTTGAGCGCAGTTTATAACAGAGATTATTGAACGAAAAAAGTTTAAAATATGTTTACAGGCTGCATCAGAAATAATATTGAAAAGGCCAATAAATTTAGCGTGTTTGTGTGAAACATACAAGTCGCAATCACTCAGTGTGAATGTAAACCAGGGACTGTGCTGTCACATATTTGACATGCGGAACTTGATACAGATTTCCGGAAACTATTTCTGTAACAGGTTGTCCATCAGTAGACAGAATGTCATCGGTCGCAATATCACATTCACGCCCTTCCGGAGTGATTCCAAGTAAAATTTTTCCGCAGGGAAATGCTTTACGAGCCAACAAAATCAGATGTTCCCCTTTGAGCGCCTCTACCACATATCCCACCAGAGTTTCTCCGTGATCCTTGAGGTGAGGATTTTTGATGCGCTCAATTGCCAGATCAGTGCGGTTTGCTCGGAAGAAGCCATGTGTAATTTTGGCGGGCCATACTGATTTTATGGCTGTGCATTTCTGTTTATCAAATGACACAAGCAGACCTGTCAATTGCTTAATCCGGTCTCCTGAAAAATCAAGATGTCGCAAATCAAGCCGTAAAACACCTAAACATGTGTTCTGCAGTTCCGGAAGATAGTCCAGCAAAAACAAATCACGATGATGAAACATGAAAGTACCGTGCTGATTTTCGACTGTAGGAAACTGCCTTTGTGGCTGGTCACTGGGAACTAAAGTTTTTCTCAGAAAAGCTGGAGATTTTTGCGGAAAAGATTTCAAACTCAACAGTTTTCGTGGCGTATAAAATAACAAAATTCTGCCAACAACTAAGATTTCGCAGGTTACAGTTAAAATTTTACTATACTCAATCAAAACGGATTTGGGAAGTTCAGTTGAAAGCACGAGGCGTTGTAATTGTGTTCCAAAATATTCGACCCAGCGCAAAAGCCCGGTTAGATTATGGTTTCCAGTTTCTACAATTAAATGTAGTGGAAGTTCCGGATGTTCCTGCCGGACCCATTCTGCGGCTCCAAGGTCCTGAACGCGGATTGCGTGAAATTTTGATAAAGGCAGACGATTCAGGAGAGTCAGACTGTTCCGGAAAGTTTTCTCGGTGCTAAGAATGTCCCACTGCAATACAGGAGACATACCGCAAGAAAGGGACGCATTGAGGAGTGAAAGCATGGTCTTTGTGTCCTGCTTCCCCATTCTGCTTAGTGACTTGTGTTCCAAAATAACTTCACGAATTGAAGTTTTCTGAATATGTTTTAGCTGTGAATGATTTTCAAGGTAAGTATTAAACCGCATTATTCTTCCAGCCAGGCACTGCACTGGTCCATGCTCAATCCTACTGCGGAAATATCATGCATGATCGTTTGTCGGTGCAAAACCAGTACACGGGTTGCCAACTCAAGCCCCAGTTCCAGCTGATGAGTAACCATAAACACCGTTCCACCCCGTTGGTGAAATTCCTGGAGATATTGTTGAAACCAGCGGAAGGAATGTTGATCAAGACCGGTGTAGGGCTCATCAAGGATAAGTATTTTTGGTTGGCATAACATCAAACGGCCAATCATCAAACGCTTTGTCATTCCGCTGCTGAAATTTCGAACCGGCAACTGTGCAACATGGGTCAAGTCGATTTTCGCCAGGATTTCGTCAATTTTTAGTTTAAGCTCCTCGACACCATAAAGAGTTCCGAACAAACGCAAATTATCTATTGAACTTAGATCTCCATAAAGCCTGTTTTCATGCGTAATGCTGCCCATTATTTGCAGCCATTCCAGCAAAAATTCTTTTTGGTTTGTTTCGCAAAAAGAAATTTTTCCGTTTGTCGGTTTCATCAGTGAACTGATAATACGGAGCAACGTTGATTTGCCGGCTCCGTTATTGCCAATAAGCATCACGAATTCGCCTGCATTCAGAGTGAAGCTGATATTGTCGAGGATTGTACGATAACCGAATCGCTTACTGACGCTTTCAAGGTTCAGGAGGACAGACATGCTGTGGGGGTAAGAATTGGAAGGAGTTAGTTTTACTATTCGCTAGGATAAGCGTTGTCAATTATCAGTTCCTTTTTGTCATTCCAAATCAGGATTCGCACAAAGCTTCCATCCTTAACTTTGGAGAATTTTCTGGAAATGACTCTATATCTTTTTATTCTGAAAGGAGTAGAATTATCAAGGCGAAATGGAATATCTTTTTCAAGGTCCTTCCTTGAAGAAAGATACATTCCAGTTCGTCCCTTTTGGAGCCTGTCGGAATTATTGGTCAGGTAATAGTTAACAATTACAAAACCGTCCTTGCTCTGTATTTTTAATTTTTCTACAGAGACAGCAGAATCAACCAGAGTCTGTGATTTTTGCTTATTTAGCGGAACAACTGATGAAGAAGCAGTTTGTTTACGTTTTTTCAGTAGTTTTTCAAGCTGATTTTTTTCTGTTTCCAGTTCAGCAACTTTTGCTTGGATAATTTCATTTTCAGTTATGGTTTCTGTCAATGATGCTTGCGTACTTAGAAGTTGCTGCAGCACGGAACGAACTTTAAGCTGAAGGTTGTTGATCTGTTCTTGAGTAGATGTTTTTTCAAGTTGAAATTGATGAACCACCTGTTCACGCTGTGCAAGAATTGAGTTTAATTCAGATATTTCTCCACGTTGACGTGCTAAAAGAGATGCTTGCTGTTCATTCATTTTTTTTTGCTGGGAAAACTGGGACAAAACCTGTTGTTCCCACTCCGAGTCCTGTTGTCCGGTCTGCTTTAATTTTGTAATAAGATTTTCATTGCGTGTTTTTTCCTGCTTGAATTGCACTGTCAGCAGTTCTTGATCAAGCAGTTGTGTGAAATATAGATATGCAGTTGTAATAGACAAACCTGAAATAATAAATAACAGCAATCCAATAAAAAATTTAATATTTCTCAGGAAAAACGCAGTTCCACGATTATCTCCAACTACATAAAAATTAGTTTCCATTTCGCTCATTAAAAGTATTAATTTGTGTACAGATCGAGCTCGACCGCAAGCCGATATATCTGTCCGCCGATGTATTCCACTATACCAGTTAATTCTAATTCTAGCAAGGCAGCCAGCAATATATTCATTTCAATATCCGTTTGTGCATGAATTGCGTCTATTTCCTCAATTCCGTCATTTAATGCTACAAGAATCTTGCTTTGCACTTCATCCAGATCATCCGGATTTATTTTTTTCAATCCGGATTCAGAACCATGAAGCAAATATGGAAGTTGAGCTGTTGATGTAGAAAAAAAGGATAATTCGTCTAAAATATCTTTTGCGCTGATGACAAGTTTGGCATGTTGACGTGCGATCAAACTGTTTGTACCTGAGCTTGCGGCTGAATCCACACGGCCCGGTAGCGCAAAAACTTCCCGGTTTTGTTCAAGCGCAAATGCGGCTGTGATTTTTGCGCCACTTTTTTTACGGGCTTCGGTGACAACAGTTCCCATTGACAAACCGCTGATAACACGATTCCGGATGGGAAAATTACGGGCAAGAGGTTTTACTCCTAGGGGGAATTCTGAAACCAGTGCACCGTTTTTTAGAATTTCAGCTGCCAGTCGTTTATTTTCCGGAGGATAAATATGCTGCAATCCACCTGCAAGTACTGCAATGGTTTTTAAGCCAGATTCCAATGCTGCTTCGTGAGCCACTGTATCAATGCCTTTTGCAAGTCCGCTAACTATGATCATTTCCGGAACATATTGTGCCAGTTCTTTAATCAGACGACGTGTTTGCTGTTTTCCGTAAGCTGTGCAGCCTCTGGAACCTACAAAAGCAAGGCAGGGGTTTTCCGCATCCTGCAGCTCACCTTGCCAGTACAAGACAGTTGGTGGAGTGGATATTTGTTGTAAACTCAACGGGTATCCGGATGAATCAGGACATAAAAGCCGGATTCCCGGAGTTTTTCCAATGATTCGCTTTTCGATGAGAAAACTTTGTGTTTTAGCTGCCTTTGTAATAAGGCCTGCTAATTTTTCTGAGAGCTGGAACTGCTCAACCAGGATTTGAGGACTCGTTTTCAGCAGTTCTTCCACACTGCCTAACTGCTTAATCAGCGCCCGGATCTTTTTGTAACCAATTCCGGAAATCAAGCTCAGGGCCAACCACGACCATGCTGGATCGGATTTACTAGGTTGCAGAACATTAGCAGTCATCTTGCCCTAGATTATGTACGTTCACTGATTGCTCTTTCCACATCGCGCAGTGCCTCTCGCTTTTTCATGGTTTGACGTTTATCGTGAAGTTTCTTTCCACGTCCCAATGCAAGTTCCATTTTAATTATTCCACCTTTCAGATATATTTTCAGCGGAATTAAGGTGAGACCCTGCTCTTTAACCTGTCCGTAAAGTCGACGTATTTCAGAACGGTGAAGCAACAGACGTCTTGGCCGCAGGGGGTCATGATTGTGACGATTGCCAAAATCATATTGTGATATATGTGCATTCAGTAAATAAACCTGCAGACTATCATCAACTCGGCAGTAACTTTCTGCGAGATTTATTTGTCCTGCACGGATACTCTTAACTTCTGTACCTTGTAAGACAATTCCGACTTCCATTGTTTTTTCTATTTCATACTCGAACCTTGCCTTACGATTTTTGGCAAGAGTTTTGGAAGCCATGTCTGTGAACCAAGTTTGGAAAAAACACTTTGAAAATTTCTTGAATTATATCGATTCCTGCTTGAATGAGCAAGATCGTACTAATTTGGAATATTTGATTTTGCCCAGGAAATTGCATCGTCTTCTTTTTGAAAATCTCCGTTAAGCTGCCTTTCAAACGCCTGTTTCAAAATAATTCCCATTTCGGGTCCGGGTGACATACCAAGTGCCAATAGATGCCTCCCCGAGAGAAAAGGACGAGGAGCTTCGTCACTTACTTCCATGCGTTCTGCTTCACGCAAAAGCCAGTCTCCGGCTTCAAAACATGCTCTCTCTTTTTTAGTCAGAGTCCTGCCAAAATAATCTGCCTTGGCCAATAAAACCAATTCAGGTATCCTGACACGTAAGGCAAGCCTTCTGATTGTTCCGGAATTAATGCGCTCACGATCTTTAAAAAGCTGTATTGGCCGTAAGTGTTCCTTGACCAGAGTTTTAACTTTTTCAATTAAAGTTCGATCATCGGTCATTCTGCGTAAAAACAGTTCTGTTGGCGCAATACCTTCAATGTCATGTGCAGGACTGCGCCAGCGTCCACGTATAAATTCAGTCGTCACAGGTTTCCCAAAATCGTGACAGAGTGCGGCAAACATCAACTCCAAATCCTTTTTATCATCACATTTTCTTAAACCCGCAGCTTCGTCCATAACAAGCAGAGTGTGTGTCCAAACATCACCCTCAGGATGCCATTCTGGATCCTGCGGTACACCAATGAGAGCTTTCAATTCCGGGAAATATGCTAAAATTCCCAGATTATTAGCCGCTTCCAAACCAATGGAAGGTCGTTTTGCTTTTAGCAGCAGTTTTTGGAATTCCTCAAAAATCCTCTCCCGGGACAACTCTTCAAGGTCTAATTGGCGACAGAGTTTTACTGTTTCAGGTGCAATTTTAAATTCAAGACGAGCGGAGAATTGCATTGCTCTCAAAACTCTTAACGGATCTTCCGCAAAAGAGGTACCGATGTGCCTCAGGATTTTACGCTTTAAGTCTCTTAACCCATCAAAAGGATCCAACAATTCCTGTGTTAATACATCATAACCAATGCTGTTGACAGTGAAGTCCCGACGCGAAGCGGCTTTTTTGTAACTCATTGTAGAATCAGTAGTGACCAGAAATCCACGGTGACCTTTTCCCATCTTTCTTTCGGATCTTGGCAGACTGAAATCATAGTCTGCACGGGAAGTTTTAAGCTTTAGTACGCCAAAACTTTTTCCCACTGCATGAACATCTCCAAATTTTTGGAGCACCGATTCCAGGACTTCCGGAGTCATCCCGAAAATTTCGACATCCAGATCCTTTGAAATATTCCTGCCCATGCAGTGATCCCGCACTGCACCACCGACAAGAATACAACGACCTTTGGACTTGGCGATTGCTTTTGTGATTATAATTAGCTCTGGAGGAACCGGCAGGGTAGGCATGAAGGTTTTTAGGATTTGCTAACTAGGTTTTTAAATTTCTTCATCCATAAAGTGAGGTCACAATATTCTGGCAGCGCAAGCTTTGCAAGCGGTAAATTTCAGGCGCGTTTCAACAATTCATCAAAGTAATCGATGGTTGGCCGCAATCCTTCTTCGAGTGTTATTTTAGGTTCCCAGCCAAGTCTTTCTTTGGCCAGTGTTATGTCCGGTCTACGGCGTCCAGGATCGTCAGGTCGAGCTGCGGATTTTACTAGTTTGGAACGGGAATTAGTCATTTCCAGTACTTTTTCAGCCAATTCAATCATAGTGAATTCTCCCGGATTACCTGTATTTACCGGACCGATAAAATTCTCTGTTTCCATCATGCGGCACATCGCGTCCACCAATTCTGTTACATAACAAAAACTGCGACTTTGAAGCCCATTTCCGTGAATGGTGATAGGTTTGCCTTTGAGTGCTGCAACAATAAAATTACTGACGACTCTGCCGTCATCCGGATGCATTCTTGGACCGTATGTGTTGAAGATTCGAATAATTTTTACATCCACCTGACTTTGGCGGTGGTAGTCCATCATCAAAGTTTCCGCTAAACGTTTTCCTTCGTCATAACAACTTCGCAAACCGATAGGATTGACATTTCCAAAATAACTTTCTGTTTGTGGATGCACTTGCGGATCACCATAAACCTCAGAGGTGGAAGCCTGCAAAATGCGAGCGTTAACACGTTTAGCCAATCCCAGCATGTTAAGGGTACCCATTACATTAGTTTTTGCGGTTTTTACCGGATTATACTGATAATGAACCGGAGAAGCCGGACAGGCTAAATTGAAAATCCAGTCCACTTCTAAAAGGACAGGTTCCACAATATCATGGCGGATCAATTCGAAATTAGAATTATTTTCAAGTTGCCGCAGATTTGTTTTGCTACCAGTAAAAAAATTGTCAATTGCAATAACCTCGTGACCGTCATCAATCAATCGATCACAGAGGAATGAACCGACAAATCCCGCACCTCCTGTAACAAGCACTTTTTTCATTTAATAAATCTCAGTGAATCGTGTAAAAGAATAAGGCGTATTATAGCCTGATTTGCTTTCAAGGTTCAAGGCAGACTGGAGTCTAACAGGCAATAAACTAATAATGATTGTCCTGCAACTATTCAAAAACATTGTAGTGTACGAAAGGTGCAAAAATCTTATACTTATCATTATTATGCTTACAAAAATAATTACGTCTAGTTTGGGGCAGTCAGAGGTTGAGTTCGGTTTCCCTGACTTATGGGATACTTTCTCGCAAAATTGAATATAGCATTGCGACTTCATTACAGTCGGATTATCATTAACGGTAGGGAACCTGTGTAGTTACACAGGAAAATAATAATTGGTTTGAGAGGTGTTTGGTCGCCTTTTGAAGGTCAAAATCTTATACTGCGGATTCACGTAGGTCGATCGGAAAATTTCAATCGTGAATTCAGTAAAAACTGAGTAAATACAATTTTATAGTATCAAGGAGTAATTATGTTGACTGAAGAAAGACAAAAAGATTTGGAAACCGCGATTTCGCAAATTGAACGCCAGTTTGGCAAAGGTTCAATTATGAAAATGGACGGTTCTACCGTTGGGAAATTTCCCGTAGTTAGTGCCGGAAATTTAGCGTTGGACATTGCTCTGGGAATTGGTGGTTTGCCTCGTGGACGGATTATTGAAATTTATGGACCGGAAGCTTCAGGTAAAACAACCATAGCCTTGTGTGCGATTGCTGAAGTTCAAAAAATAGGCGGTGTAGCTGTTTTCATAGACGCGGAGCATGCATTTGACCGTAACAATGCTAAAACATTGGGTGTTCAGGTTGAAGATCTGTTACTCGCTCAACCGGACTATGGTGAACAGGGTTTGGAAATTGCGGAGCAGCTGGTACGAGTCGGCAAAGTGGATATGGTCGTTATTGACTCGGTTGCTGCACTTGTTCCAAAAAACGAGTTGGAAGGAGATATGGGTGATTCCCACATGGGATTGCACGCACGCTTGATGTCGCAGGCCCTCCGAAAATTGTCTGGTGTGACGTCCAAGTCCAATACAATTTTCATATTTATCAACCAGCTTCGATCTAAAATTGGTGTGGTTTTTGGAAACCCGGAAACAACCACTGGCGGCAATGCTCTCAAATTTTATTCCAGCGTGCGCCTGGATGTTAGACGTGCCAGTCAGATTAAGGTTGGAGATGAAGTAAAAGGTCACAGGATGAAAATTAAGGTTGCCAAAAACAAATTGGCCCCACCTTTTCGTATTGCTGAAGTTGATTTGATCTATGGTGTTGGCATATCTAAAATGGGCGTCTTGCTTGATTTAGCAGTGAATGAGGAAATAGTGCAAAAAAGTGGAACCTGGTTCTCTTACGATAAGGAGCGGTTGGGGCAGGGACGTGAAAACTCCATTAAGTTTTTGGAAGAAAACCCTGCAATTGCAGAAACCATCAATCACAAAATTCGGGCTCTTCACAATCTTGATTCCACAGACTCAAATCAGGAAACGCAGAAAACTACCGAAGATTAATGAGTAATACCAACTCTTTGCCAGTACAGGTAAAGCCGTCTCCAAAAAGCATAGGGGACTTTCTCAGAGGTAGTTTTTCTATAGTTTCGGTGGAAGAAGCTTTTGCGTCTGGAATAATTCTGCTTGATGTACGCACTGAGGAGGAATTTGAGAAAGGCAGTATTCCAGGAGCAAGGAGTTCCCCGCTATTTGATAATCTGGAACGTGCAGAAATTGGAACAATCTATAAACAGGTTGGTCGAGATGCCGCGGTTGTGAAAGGTTTGGTGTTTTTTGAACCGCGGCTTGTGCAGTTTTTATTATCACTTTCAGCTATAAAATCTCAGCAGCTGGTAGTTTATTGTGCCCGTGGAGGCATGAGATCTGCGTCGGTTGTCAGGCTGCTGCAGGAACACGGATTCCTGGTTTCTCAATTGGAAGGTGGTTATAAATGTTTTCGGCAATTTGTTTTAAAGCAGCTTCAAAATACAGTTCCGCCACTCATTGTACTGCACGGTAAGACAGGTGTTGGAAAGACCTTGCTTCTGCAAAAATTACCCGATTACGTGGACTTGGAAGGTCTTGCACAGCATCGCAGTTCTCTGTTTGGTGCCATTCACAAATCTCCCCGGACTCAGAAAGATTTTGAAGCACTGCTGGTTCAAAAACTTAAAACACTTCCGTCTGCCCTTCCTGTTTTTGTTGAAGGAGAAAGCCGAAAAGTTGGACAAGTTTTTATTCCAGCGGCTTTTGCAAAGGCGATGAGAGGTGGAACGCTGGTGTTGCTGAAAGTTGCATTGGAAACCCGTATAAGTCGTATAGTTGAAGAATATCAAATATGTGATGAACAAAGTATTCAACAAATTGACTCAATTTTGCTATCACTGCGGATGGCTCTTGGAAAGCTTAAAGTTGAGCAATTGCGTCTGTGGCTGAAACATGGAGAAATCGAAAATATAGTACACATGCTTTTGGTAGACTACTATGACCCGCGTTACCTGAATGCAATGAGTCGATACAAATTTGTGCTGGAACTTTCTGCAGAAGACTTGAATCAGGCGGCAGCTGAGTTGATTGGTTTTCGTAATGAAATAGTTAACAGTTACCGAAAACAATCTATCAGCAAATAAAGATTATTCTTATATAAATAACTGTTATAATTATTTATTATTGTAAAATGAAAAAAAATAATTCATTCATCTTCTTGATCATAACCATTGTTTTAGTTTGTCAGTCAACAAGTGTATACTCCGAAAGTATAAAAAATGTTGCTGAAGTAAAAACGCATTATGGCTCATTTCCTTTGCCAATTCCTGCTCTTCGTTTACCAGAGCTTCCCCCAATAGCACTAGTCTCAGTTTCCGAGGCAGCTTTTCCTGTGCTACCTGATTGGCATTACTCACGTTTTATTCCGGAAGATCCAAGTTGGCTTGATCGGTCAGGTAAATTTTATAAGGAAGGTATTGTTCATTTATTTCGGGGAAACCTGAATGTAGCTTTTAAGAGATTTCAGGCAGTTACGGATGATTATCCAGAAACACCCTGGTTTACTCCGTCATGGTTTTGGCAGGGGCAAATATTTGCCAGGCAGGAAAAATATGATCAAGCATGGAAAATCCTAACATTTTTTCTGGATTCACTTGAACAAAGCAAAAGTACGGAACGTTATCTTGATTACCAGAATTTCAGTCGCTACACTTTAGCCTGGCTTGCACTAAAGCAAAAAAAATATGAAGAAGCACTGGTGCTAATTGAGAAATATGAAACAGAAATCAGTGTTAAGCAAATACGGAGCCAGCTTCTTTATTTAAAATACATGACCTATGTAAAGTTGAAGCAGAGTGCCTCAATTTTTATGGTGCTCGATAATTTGATTCAGCAATTTCCTTATGATTTTGAACATCTGGTACGCTTGGCCGAATTTTATTTTGTAGAAAAACGATGGCAGGAATTAGCAGATTTAGTCGCTGCTCGAGCTTCTGAGCCCATTTTCTACAATGAACCTCAAATGGAGCATTTTTTGTGGCTTGGTGTGGTTGCTGAAATGAATTTGAAACAATGGTCAACAGTAAAAAAAACAATTAAGTCACTGGCGGAGATCGGTGTCCGAAATCCTGATCAACTTGCACGTGGGTTTCTAAGACTTTATATTGCGGCGGAACAATATGAATCGGCGTGGAAAAAATGGATGGAAATAGAGGATGATCTTGTACGTGAACAAGCCTTGAGAGAATTAATGCACTACGCAAGTAAAAGTGGTGATTATAAATTTTTACTTGAAAAACGGCCTGAACTAAAGTCTGTAGCTAAATCTTGGAGAGCGTGGCGGGGAGAATTAGAACTGATTTATGCTTATTTATACTTACGTTTGGGGCAGAGAAAAAAAGCGAAACAATGGCTGCAATGGTCGCTTAAAAATACATTGCCGGAAGAGAATGAACAGGTATCTGAAAAAGCACATGAAGAAAGTCTATTTCTCCTTACAGTTATTGAGCTGTTTTCTGCAGAGTATAAGAACGCATTCAAAAATTTAAAACAATTACTTCAAGACTACTCAGGTTCAGACCGTCTGTCTGATTACTATTTTTGGTACGGCGTAATGTTGTATGAAATTGAAAAAAGACATTTGGATGCAATCATGGCAATGCGTCAGGTTGACCGAGAGGGTGAACGTGATGATGATCGCTGGTATCTGCTTGGCAAGGTAAATCATGATCAGCAAAAATGGAGCCCCGCAATCTTTGCTTTTACAACACTAAAAAAGCTGCATCCTGATTCGATCTTTCTTGAAGAAGGTCTTTATTTGCAGGCTCAGGCTTACTTTAAACAAAAGCAATATAATTCTGCTTTGGAAATATTGAATGAGCTTCGAAGTACCTTCAATCCTCTTAAAAAACCGGTGAGAGCTGTTCATTTAAGAGTCCAGATACTTGTCGCAATGAAAAGGTATGAGCAGGCAGACGATGTACTTCGGCGCAGTATTGCACAGCATCCAGATTTTTCTCTGATAAAATTGAGGGTTGAAGTGTTGAAGCAAATCAAAGATCCTCTGCGAATTCTGAATGTGACAGGTATTGGACTGGGACTTTCAACCAGTGAAGATCACGGTTTTCTTTACTTCCATCGTGCAAATGCTCTTTATGATACGAAAAAATATGAAGAAGCGGACACGTATTATAATTTAGCCTTAAAAAACCCTCCAAAAGGGAGTAGTCGTGTTATCCGCTTCCGAAGGTTGAAAATTCAGTATGAGTTGGGGCGAATTCCTGAAATGTTAAAGGGAGCTGAGATATTTTTGAAAGTTAGTAAGGATGATGCATTCAGCAACGAAATTCTGCAAATGCTCAGGAAATATTTTCTGGAAAGGAAGCAACAAGAAAATGCTGCACCTTATTTAAAGCAACTGGTTGTGAATTTCAAAAAATCTGTACGGCAAGTAGAACTTGCTCCGGAAAAGCGAGTGGAGCAGATTGTGATTATCGGCGAACTTTACAACGAGTTGGCCAATTATGAGATGGCTGAACGCTGGCTGAACCAGGCATTAAAATCAATGGAAACAGTTAAGGATGGCCGAAAGAAATGGCAGCTGAAAATACTCAGAGAAAAAGGCTTGGCACTTTTTCAACTGGGTAAACATCGCCAGGCACTGGCCGCCAGTCTAAAGGTACTTTACCTGGACCGCAGCTTGCCGGAACAAAAAAGCTTTGATCTCAATTTGCGAATTGCATCCAGTTACGTTCAGCTTGAACGCAGCACGGATGCGATGGCGATTTACCGAAAAATGTTAAAAAAATTTAAGATACCAGAACGACAACTTGAAGTAGAAAAACTCCTGAAAAACTTGATGTAATAAGATGGAAGTTAATTATTGTCTAGTATGCTTATAAACACGATGTCGCATTCCCGCTACGGTGGGATTGAGAAACAAGTGTGGTAATTTGATTTTTTTCACGTTCTTCTTAGATTATATTATTGAGGTTGTTTCACGTGAAACAAAAATGTTATGGATTTCAAAATCATTGCTATTGATGGTCCAACAGGTGTTGGAAAAAGTACAATTGCCCGTCAGCTTGCGGAGAAACTGGGTTATTTGTACGTTGATACCGGCGCAATGTTTCGTTGCCTGGCTTGGCGCTGGGGAAAGCAGGGTTGTCCGGAAAGTGATCACCTTCTGGAAGAGCTGGGTGATCAGACAAGGATTGTATTTAAAGATGAGAAAGTAATTTGTGATGATAACGATGTGACGCAGGAAATACGGACAGAACGGATTTCCGGACTTGCTTCAAGAATCAGTCGTTTCCCCTTGATCAGAGAAGTGCTGAAAAAACAGCAGATGGCACTGGTTGAGGAAGTACGCAAGTCCTCAAGTTACCTGGGTGCTGTTTTGGAGGGTCGAGACGTAGGTACAGTTGTTTTTCCTAGTGCGGATTTCAAGTTCTTTGTAGATGCTTCACCGGAGATTCGCGCAAAACGCCGGATGCTGCAATTGCGGGAACGTGGTGAAAATGCAAATTTTGAAGAAATATTAGTCGATCTGCGTAAACGTGATTTTCAGGATCAAAACCGGAAAGTTGCTCCACTGATGGCTGCTGAGGATGCAATAATAGTCGATACAGGAATTCTTAGTGCGGCGCAGGTATTGGAGCATCTGCTTTCCTGTGTTGGTGGAAAAATAGAGGTCAGCTAGTCAGGTGTTCAATGATTGATGAACTTCTAAAAAGTCCTAAAACCGTGTCATTTCGACAGAGGCGAAAAATCTTGCAAAAGCTTATACACTAATACCATTAAGATTTCTTCCTACTGTCGAAAATGACTGTGCGGTCAGATTTTTTACGAAACAAACAATAATTTATAAACCCATCAAGGTTTTTACCAAGGTGTTGTCATGAAAGCAGTTATTCTTGCGGCTAATCGGAGTACTCGATTGAGTCCGTTTATTGAAACTCGCTGTAAGCCCATGATTCGAATTGCGGGACAGTATATCCTCGAAAATACGATTTGTTTTCTCAAGGAAGCAGGAATACACGATATTGTGCTTGTAGTTAATCATCAGCAAGATCTTATCCGACGGTATTTTGGTAGTGGAAAAATACTTGGGGTGAATCTTGAATATATTGTTCAGGGTGAACTTCAGGGTATTGGTCATGCCTTGAGCCTTTGCCAGTCGTCATTGGAAAAGAAACCGTTTCTGCTGGTTTATGGTGACGTACTGACTGATTACAACCCCTTTTTATCCCTTCTGCAAACTTACTCTGAGATGGATAGAGAAGTTGCTCTGATTGCCTTGCCGGAGTCTTCTAAGGAGTTTGGCAATGTCTATTTGGATCATGAAATGAAAATCAGCCGTTTGGTAGAAAAACCACAGGCAAATCAGGCAAATTATGTTTTTTCGGGAATGTTTGTTTTATTTTCGCAGATTTTTTCTTTGTTGGAAGAGCATCAGAATGATATTTCCCACTGTTACGGAAAAATGATTGAAACCAGCGGACTACAGGCATGTTTATGGGAAAAAGGATGGATTGATATGATTCATCCCTGGCACATTTTGGAAGCAAATCGGATGTTGATGAGTTCATGGAAAACTGCTGAGATTGATTCTACCGCTAAATTGCTGGGTCATGTGCATCTTGAAGGATCCGTCCGGATTGGACAGAATGTTACTGTTGAATCCGGAACCGTACTCAAAGGTCCTTGTTATATAGGTTCCAATTCGTACGTGGGAAATAATTCCCTCATACGCAATTACAGCGCGATTGGTCCGGATTCAATTGTCGGCTATGGATCTGAGTTGAAAAACTGCGTCCTGTTTGGCAACAACGACGTCGGCCGCCTTTCATTCGTCGGAGACAGTGTTCTGGGAGAAAACGTAAAATCTGGTTCCGGACTTACGACAGTCAATCACACAGTCGATTATAGTCAAATCACCTGTATGGCCAATTCTGAATCGGTAGAAACGGGCTTGACGAAGCTCGGCGTATTTATAGGTGATAATGTGTCCATTGGAGCTCGTCATACTCTTGGACCCGGCACCATTGTGGAGTCCGGAAAAATCGTTGCTGATAATATTACTCTCTAAATCAAACACTTAATTTTCAAAACCCGGCAAGACAAAAAAATGTGTGGTATAAGCGGCATTGTTCATTCTGAAAATATTGGCAGAAATTTATTTAACTCCATTCGCAACTTGGAATATCGTGGATACGATTCTTGCGGAATGGCTATGCTGCGACAAGGAGAGCTTGATTTGCGGAAAAATGTTGGGGGAATTGATGAAGTCAACTCATTGGAAAAATTGGATCAAATGCAGGGGAGCATCGGAATTGCTCACACGCGTTGGGCAACACACGGAGGAGTAACACAGGAAAACGCCCATCCCCATCTGTCTCCAAACAGGCAATTTGTAATTGTACACAATGGTATTATTTCAAATTATCAGGAATTGCGTGAGCGGCTGCTGAATAATGGGGTTGTTTTTGAATCATTGACTGATACAGAAGTTTTCGTCAACTTGTTGGAGGAATCATACTCGAACTGCAATGATTTAGAAAAAGCCTTTTTAGCAGCACTAGGGCAAATCGAAGGTTCATTTTCAATTGTTATGCTTTCGTCGCATGATCCGGATCATTTGTACTGTGTTAAAAAAGAGTCGCCTTTGCTTCTCGGACTGGGCGAGGGTTGCAATTATGTTGGATCAGATCTCAATGCTTTTTTGGAATACACCAGAAAGGCGGTTGTTCTGGATGATGGCGAATATGTTGTTTTAGGTAAGAATGACTATCAAATCCGGAAATTGCAAACCCGTGAGCTAGTCGAGAAAAAAGTTTTACACATTGACTGGGACGTAGAAACGAGTAAGAGGGGGGGATATTCACATTACATGCTCAAGGAAATATTTGATGAACCGCAGACAGTACGGCAAGCGTTGAAAATTCCGTTGGGGCAGATTTCCGGTTTGGCAACAATGTTTACGGAATCTTCTCGAGCTTACCTGATGGGTGTGGGAACGACTTATTATGTGGCGAATATAAGTCAGTATTTTTTTTCAACTTTGGCAGATCGCTACTACCCTGCGCTGAGTTCTGACGAGTTTTCTGTAGTCAATGTTGAATCCGGAGATATGGTGCTGGCTCTTTCTCAATCCGGAGAAACCTATGATACTAAATCGTCATTGGAGTATGCGAAGGTTCATGGAGCGCAAACCGCCGCAGTTGTAAATGTGATGGGATCAGCAATAAGCATGATGGTTGATCAGGTAATTATGCAGGGTTCCGGTCCGGAAATTTGTGTTGTTTCCACAAAAGCTGCCCTGGCTCAAACTTTCATCATGCTGCGAGTAGCCCTCGAACTTGGTCGGATGCGGCAGCAAATTACACTGGATGTTTATCAAGAACATCAGCGGGATTTGGAATTATTTCCGCAAATGGTTGAGCAAATACTCAACGAACAATCCGGATTCGTTCGCAACATAGCGCGGGCTACCAGTCATGTAGAACATTGGTTGTTCCTAGGCTGCGGCGTTTATTATCCTGTTGCCATGGAGTCAGCACTGAAAATGAAAGAGATTACTTATCAGCACGCTGAAGGAATGCCAGCCGGATTTCTCAAGCACGGAACGCTGTCGATGGTAGAACCGGCTTTACACTCACTGTTTTTTGTCCCCCTTCCGGAACAAAAAGATTTGCATGACCGTACTCTTATTGCTATGGAACAAGTTAAAGCTCGCGGTGGTACGGTGATTGGAATCATGTTTCAGGGAGATGAGCGCGCTCTGGCAGTAACCGATCAAGCAGTATTATTGCCTCAGATGAGTGCATTGTGCGCGCCAATGGCACAAATGATTATGGCGCAGATGTTTGCATACTACGCCGCTTTGGACTTGGGCCGAAATATTGATAAGCCTAGAAATTTGGCAAAATCTGTAACTGTCGGCTGATTGCTTTCCTTCCCGGAATCCTTATAATTTCCTGCTAATTAAAATGACGTTTATGAATAACCGGCTTTCAGCCCTTATATTTCCAACAAAGATATGAAAGTTGAGCGAATACAGGGAACGGATGGCATTCGCGGTCCAGTCTGTTGTTTAGAAGATTGTAGCAGTTTGGAACCGATTTCGGCCTTACTTAATGAAGGCGTACTGACTGAAGAATTTTTTGAGTTATATACCTACGCCTATTGTCTGGAATTGCTGGAAGTCGATTTTGCATCAGCAACGGATCTCGTTGTAATTGGCTGGGATCCAAGAGATTTAAGTGGTCATTGTAATAAAGCTGCCGTGCGCGGAATAAGGAAGGCGGGGCTGACTGCGGTGGTTGTAGAGATTTTGCCTACTCCGGCGATTTCCCTTTACCAACTACACGTTGGAGCTGCATGTGCTTTCGTCTTAACTGCATCGCATAATCCTGCAGACCAACATGGGATTAAAATCTTTCTGGGGTATTCCAATATGAAATTATTTCCGGAAGATGACAAACGTTTAACGCAACGCTGTCTGAGTATAAATTATCAAGATTTGCGGAATTCGCCTATGCTGGGAGAGCTGCGCAATGATCACCATGTTGCACGGAAGTTTTTTATAGAATTTATGGCGGATCCACAAAATCACTGGTTGAGCGGTGATAGCTTAGCTGGGTCTACTATAATTGTTGATTCTGCAAATGGTGCTTTTTCTCCTATAATCAAGGACTTGCTGAAAGATTATTCTGCCGATTTTATATTTACCAATACTGACCCTGCTCACGGTATCAACCTGCGCTCCGGAGTAGCTGACCTTGAGGGAGTGGCTTTTATTTCTGCGGATGAAATACAAAATGGTTTATTTTCTGGCTACGAAACTTTGCATCAGATGTTGAAAAAAGGACAGGAACAAAAAGATGAAATACGAAATAGTTCTGACCTCGTTCTGGGTTTTGTATTTGATGGTGACGGTGATCGCTGTTTTTTATTGTTCTATGAACCGTTTCAGGACCGAATTTTAGTACTTGGAGGTGATGTGCTGGCCTATTTTCAGGCTAAGCTGCTTCAACGAAACTATAATTGGCACAAGGCGCCTTTGTTTGTGAATACGGTCGAAAGTGATTTGGAAGCAACGCGGGCGGCTCAGAAGGCTGGATTTGAAACCATGCAGTGTGCGGTTGGTGATAAATGGATTTTGTGGCAGGCCTGCTTTTATGACTGGCAGGCCAAGCAAAATTTTTATCTAAACAAAATAACTGCTCCGGAATTCAGGATTATGTTGGAGGAGGCAAATTCAAAGTTGGAGAAGATGGTAATAGATTCCAAATTTGACGTTTTGTCTGCAACGCGTACCATAATGTCTCTGGAAAAATGGGTCCGCGATAACATGGGTGATGAACTGGTGAAAAGTGCGTACGACAATGCATCTCAGCAACGGAATAATCATTTTGCAATAGGCAGCGAAGAATCAGGACACATCATTGCTTTAGCTAAAATGTACTCCGGAAATGGAACCCATCCGGTATTTATCGGAAATAGTTTGAAATGCGCCTTGAACAGTCTGGCTGCAATTTTGGCTTTACGTCCCGAAAAAAACACTCCGGAATTCTTTGAGTGGCTGAAAAATCCTTTTCCTTCCGGATTTCAAAAAAGTCTCCCGGTTTATTATGTTGACAAATCCTTGCTGGATGAAGGTTCTGGGCTACGTGCTGAGTTGGAAGAATTGTTACTGGCTAACCTAAACTGGCCGGGAATGGAGGTCAAAATTGTGAAACGACAGGAGGAGCCCGAAATGCTGCTGCTGCGTGTTTTGGAAAAGGGAATTCCTGCGGCTACAGTGTTTGTAAGGAATTCCGGAACAGAGGATAAACTGGCGCTTTATCTCCGGGGGAGGGCGGATCTTTCTGGACACCTGGAAACACTTGCAGAAAAAATTTATACCTTTTTGCTGCTTTCTTTCAAAAATAAAAATAGCCCAATGGCACAAGCCGAAAAATTGGTTTTAAAGTGCTTGGAAGATGGAGCAAAACAAAAAATTGAATTGAAGCATGAAATATTTACTAAGATCTCCCTGGAACGGTTGCTTCTCGAAATGAGCTCTCGTCAAAAACTGATTCGGAAAGAAGGAGACTGCTGGAGTATCACGGAAATGGGGCGGATCTGCTCAAATTATTCTGAACGTTCAGAATAATTTGCTTTGCTCAGGATTTTTCTGAACGTTCAGAAAATATTTTTTTGACCGTAGGCTGAACCAAGTGGTAGTATTTCTTCTCTTGAGATTGGTAGCCCCGGACACCGTTCCGGGGTATCAAATAGTAATGTACGGGAAAACCGTTTGCACTATTTGATGTAGTAGGGCAGGGGCAACATGGTTCTCTACTCTAGCCGTATCTATAAAGCATAGGTAATCTCAAATTTACCCTAATTTCCACAAATAACTAGTCATTCTTTATATTCAAATCAATTTCATGTTTTTGTGTAGATGGGTAAGCCTGTAACCAAAGACTTTGTTGTCTGAAGTACTCGTTTTGATCTGCAAACCATGCTTCAAGAAGTTTTGACTTTTTTCCAAATACTAGATAGTGAGGAACAAACCCCACCCATGGTTTATGTAAAGAATATTTCCAGATCCATTTGTTCCCTTTAAATTCAGTTGATCCTGGATTACCCAAAATTCCTTTAACCTGACTTGTGGTCATTCCAGGTTCAAGTTGGTTTGTTTTTTCCATTGAACCAATATTAGCACATCCGTTTAGGGAAAAAATAGTTGAGAATAGAATCAATATTGTTATGAAAATTTTCATTTTGACCTTTGTGTAAAATTATAAAAGAGTCTATAAAGTCACCAATTCAAAACTTTACAGACAGGTAGATTGAGGTCGATACCTAATAAATACTAAAGTTCCTAATTGAATGATCTTTCTAATTTCCTTGCATTCACAGACATAAAAATGGAGGGGCCTCTTTTCTTCGGAGATGAACCTATTTTAGTGAGGAACCGCAAAGGAACAATCAAATGATCCCCCAAATATTAACTATTTTTTAAGATAAAAGAAAATTGTCCTAATCCGAATAATAATAGTTCATTTCTCTGAGAACAACGCAGTATGGCTACGTGTTACACGAAATAATACTAAGTTATTATTTGCAACATGGAGTTGCGCAAGAAATTTGGAAAACGATTAAAACTGATGAGGAAAGTCCGTGGTCTGACTCAAGAGCAGTTGGCGGAGAAGCTTGATTTGTCCGTGGAGATGGTGTCTTTCATGGAACGCGGCATTCATGCGCCTTCTTTTGAAACGCTTGATCGTCTATCCGAAGTGTTGCGATTTTCAGTGCGGGAATTATTCGGTTTTGAAAAGAATCCAGTTTAATTCTCCTCTCCAAAAAGAAGAGTTGTATGCTCTATGGATTTTGGTGAAGTTGTGAGGATGATTTCGACGCGCCGGTTTATTTTACGGGCTTTTTTAAGGGCACTGCCTTTGAGGGGTGAACCGGCAGCATCAGCGTAACCGGTCTTGGGGCGAGTGTCAGCATATCCGACAATTGAGATGGAATTTTCCGGATATTTGATACGGTTTATGAGCATGCTTGCAATTATGGTAGCCCGCGCAGAACTGAGAGCCCAGTTACTGGGAAATTTTTTGCTGCGCATTGGTACATTGTCCGTGTGACCTTCCACGGTCAGCAAATCTGATTTATGTTCCGGTATTTTAAGGATTTGAAAAAAAAGTGGTGAGAGAGCTTCGTAAGCTCCTTTCTTGAGAACGGCGTCTCCAGAACGAAAAAGGAAATCCTGCGGCAACGAAACGATGCAACTGAGCTTGGTAGAGCGAAGTTCATACTTACTGAACTTATCTTTGTTATTTTTGAGAAACTGTTCCAGTTCGCCGCAATTTTTAGGTTGTGTGGAAAGCGTGGTCAGCAAAACGAAAAAGCAGAATAACAGGGTCATTAAATCCGCAAAAGTCGTTAACCACCCTCCCTCAGAACCGCCACTTCGACTCATGTTACAACCCCAACCCTTGACCCATTGCAGCCTGTTCTTCTTTAATTACCTTCTTTCGCAGCTTGGGAGGAAGATAAATTATTAAATCTTTGGCGGCGGTTTCGGGAAGTTCTCTGCGTTTCAGATAGAGCAGTCCTTCCCTGATCATTTCCATTAGCAGGACTTGCGATTCCTTGAGTTGAAAACGCTTGGAGGCGATTGGCAAAAAGATTAACTGCGAGAGTAAAACCCCGTAAAGGGTAGTTATCAACGCAACGGCCATGCCTCCCATCAACCCTGCTATGTCCGCGCCACCTTCTCCGCCAACACTGCCCAGCATCAGAATCAGCCCGACAACTGTACCAATCATGCCAAAGGCCGGTGAGGCACGTCCCATAAATTCCAGCATATCTATTTCTTCAAAAGAACGATAGTTGTACATTTCTATTTCGGAACGCACAATTTCCTCAATCATTTCTTCGGTAACCAAATCGACAGCAATAAAATCCTGCAGCCAGTTTTGCAGGTCTGTGTTTTTGACTGCACTGATTTCTTCATCAGTAATTAATTCTTTATTGGCCCGTTTTTCACAGAGGCCGATTATTGTATGATAAACATCCAGGAAATCCTTGTCCGCCTTTCCTTTTAAAAAGGCCTTGGCGATAAAGACAATTGCGCGCATTGCATCGCCAAAACGGAAGGCAATTAAGGTCGCCGCATAGGATCCACCAAGCACAATCAGTAATGATTTTAAATCCGCGAAGCGGGAAACAGAGCCAAGCCATGAGTCCTGAAACTCAGCAAAATTTGCTTTCAGAGCCCGTATTTCTTCGATGGAAGCTTGAGACGCTTTTAATGCTTCCAGAGTCATCTCAAATTCTCTGAACTGGTACATGTAATAATTTGAAAGGTGATCCGGCCAAATTATCCCGAAAATTACCAACGATACTCCTATCATCATTCCTAAAAGGGTTCCAATTTTGTCTAACATGAGATCCTTAAATAAATTCGACTATTAATTTTATTATCAATATTATCAGTATATTATAGTGCTATCCGATTTCAGCTGCCATTTACTGACCTAACACTTGGAACTTCCCCAAAAAATAAATAGTAATAAGCCTGAAACATGATAGGCTAAAGACAAAGAGAGCCTTTACATTATGTTGCAGGTTCTCTTGTTTCTTCAGAGCATTCTGTCTTAAATACCTAAGAATTACAATACATTTTCTTAAAATGTGTTGCAGCGTTTTTCTGAAGTTTTAACAGTACAAAGCAGCACGGGACAATAATGACAGCGCAGTCACATTTTTTTCAGGCTTTACGGGAAAAAGCAGGTCCTTGCCTGATACAGCACCCTTGGA
>JYMV01007316.1_pt1 | contig 25840 bp, 28 predicted proteins | sample 338911 | NCBI WGS metagenome assembly JYMV01 (sample SAMN03354496, study PRJNA234377) | hydrothermal vent metagenome | biome: Deep sea; feature: Hydrothermal plumes at the Eastern Lau Spreading Center, Western Pacific Ocean; material: Seawater | place: Tonga | collected 2009 | depth 2000 m m
ACGGCCTCCATGTAGTGTGTCTCAAATTCTGTCTCAAGTTGATCCGGAGTGAAAACTGAGCGCGGTAATTCTCCTGCAGAGTGTGATGCCAGTAAGTCAGGGGGCTGTATCAAACTCTGGTCTGTTGAACTGAAAAAATTCACCACAACCGAGTTTCTGTCTGTAACCTCAATGTACGGAGGCAAATCCAGTGCATTCGGATTTACCATTGCACTCAGAATTACTCTTTTCTGGTGCTCCACATCGGTATCAATTTCCACATAACGTAAATACTCATGATTATTAAATCCTGGAATCTCACGGATTTTTTCGGAGTTTGGAAAAATAATCTGCAGGAAAAACTGGGCCTTGTATCTTCCTGTCTCAGGATCCCTCATTTTCTGTTCAACAACCTGAAACGGAAATCGATCAGGACTCATTAAAATTGGTCCATCAAAAACCACCTCAATTCCAAAGCGCCTAATTTCACGTAACTCATCTTCAATTTGCAGCGGAATTTTTTTCAGTTCGCGGACCTTAAAAGTTTTTCGTAAAACACTGACATTTTCCGGAGCCTTCTCTAATAATGCGGTGCGCTGGAGAAACAGGAAAGCATCACTGTAAGTGAAGAATTCCCGTGAACCGTTCTCTAATTCCAAAACATAACGGTAGCGATCACCAAATTTATCGGTTTTCATGTATTTACTATCTTCTGCCTGTAGAATGCGAAAGCGGCGAATTCCCAAAACAAGGCTCTTGCCGTCCAGGATGTCATGTTTGCCAAATGTTTTGACAAAGGCAGTTGAGTTTAAAATGATGCGGTAAAACTTATTCTTGTCAAGTACTCCAAAATCTGTACTTTCCGGTGTAGGAAAGACAAGTGCACGATTTTTACTGAGAATCAGTTCATCAGTCTGTGCCCATTCGCGAATACGATTTATCAACCACTTTCGGCTGGAACCGTCATCAAGAATTGCCTGCAGATAATAGTCGTCTTTACCCCTGTTTTTGACAAAAACAGAAGAAATTTTGATGGATTTGAAATATCCATGATCCAGCACACCTGCCAGTTTGAGTGCTTTTTGCCGTGACGTATATTCCGGAAAGGCAAATGCCGGCAGACTGAAACCGGTCACAAACAGGGCCAATGCAAGAGAGATGAAGTATATTTTTTTATTCAAAATTCTTTCCCACATAAATTTCCACATCGGTTGCCAGTTTACTTATTCTACTCTGCGGCATTGGTACAATCACCTGTTCTCCCGGTAAAATCTGCGCCAAAATCAAGGCCTCTCTCATCAAATTTGCATGAAAGTAAATTTTGGTTTTGGGCAGGATTGTCTGTTCACGGACCGAAGATATGTTAACGATTTTTAACTTCATTCCAATCCGCTTTTCAATCGTACGTTTCTGTTGACGGTCCAACAGTACTGCAAGACGCTGTGCCGAGTCCGGATGAGGAGAAGCGTTCAGTATCGTAAGATTCAGTTGAACAACACGGCGGTACGACATCAGTGCGGTCACTGGATGCAAAAGCATCTCCTCTCGGGGACTAATCGCAGGCGGTGCCAAATCAATTATTATACTTTCCACTTTCTGCTGTTCTTGAGCATTTGTGGTTTCTTTTTTTACGGGCTTTTGCAAGGCAAATGTTAAATGACGTGAATCTGATTTTTCTGTATCCAGCACCAGAATATGTTCTTCAGTACTTGAAATAGTGAGGGTCACCTGGAACTCTATTTCCCCATTTTCTTTTTTTGTGATTTTCTCCTCAAGTAGCATTTTCTCCATGATACCCTCCTCTGAAAAGGAAGTTACTTCCCGTTCCGGCAGGAGAATGCTGTTGATCAATGTGTTGGGCAGAAGAACGGAAGTTTCGGTCTTGGAATTTCTTGGGAAAATCTGGATATGAGGAAATTGTCCTGGATCGAAAAAACCTTTAAAGGTCAGAAATGGCGTTTTCTCATCCGGAATCAATTCGAAGCGGTCAAGCATATGACCGGAACTTACGGAGAGAGATAACCCTGCTGTTGGAAATAAAAACAGCAGACTGAGTACTAATAAAAGGAAAAACTGCTTCATGAAATTGCAGTGGAAAAAGGTGCATGTGGAGTCTCACACCAGCACTACGGTGGTAGAGACACCAACTTACAAATGCAGAAAATGAGCCACTATAGAAAAGCAGTCATGAATCGGAAGGTTCGTCGGAGTCAGAAGGGTCTTGTGGTTCCTCTGGAATGTTTTCTTCCACCAAGTTTTCCGGAGCAGTTTCAGCCGCTGAGACGGTTGTTGAGTCTGTTGAATTTTCCTCTTTGACTTCAACCTCGTCATCATCCTCATCCTCAATCACCGGAGCAATGCCGATCACCTGTTCATCCGTCTCAAGGCGGATCAGACGATTACCCTGCGTAACGCGGCCGATGGTACGGATATTTTCAACAGGAATCCGGATCAATTTTCCAAGCTGAGTGATCAGAAAAAGCTGAAAATGCTCTTCAACTTCCAGTACATTCACAACCGGACCATTTGTATCAGTAATCCGGATTGTACGCATTCCAAAGTTGCCCCTGTTTTTTGCAAGAGTGTAATCTACTATCGGCGTTTTTTTGCCGTAACCACCTTCTGTAACCGTCAGCAGTTCACCTGTACCGGAAAGTGCCAGTGCAGAAACCACCCTGTCGCCTTTGCGAAGTTTGACGCCTCTCACACCACGCGCCTGCCGCCCCATGGCACGTAAAGTTGACTCATTAACGCGCAATCCCATACCGTCACGTGTGGCAAAAAACAATTCTTGATTTCCATCTGTTAGCTGAACAGAAATCACTGAATCTCCGGTAACTCGGATTTTTGCGCAATCCAGCATTGGTGTTTTTTTGGCTACACCTCCTTCTGTGCAAAGGAAAATATATTTATTTTCTGCTTCTTTAGGAACATTCAGACAGGAACAAATTGATTCACCCTCCCTTAAAGGCAGCAAATTAATTGCCGCTTTTCCACGTCCGGTTGGTCCGGCCAGGGGAAGTTCAAAAACTTTTTTGCGGAAAACCTGACCTTTGTCAGTGAAAAAGAGAAGGAAATCATGTGTGGAGGCAACAAACATCTGTTCGACAAAATCTTCATCTTTCGTACCCATTCCCAGGCGTCCTTTTCCGCCACGGCGCTGTAGTCTGTACTCACTGACTGAACTGCGCTTTATGTAACCTTCACGGGAAAGAGTGACCACCATGTCTTCTTCATTGATCAGTTCCTCAATCAGGATTGAACTGTCACCTTCAATAATTTCTGTACGGCGCTCGTCTCCATATTTGTCGCGAATTTCAATACTCTCTTTGCGGATAATTTCGATGACACGCTCATCTTTTTCCAGGATATCCTTGTAATCCTCAATGGCTTTGCCAACATCTTCATGTTCTGTGCGTATTTTATCTTGCTCCATTCCGGTTAGGCGCTGCAATTTCATATCGAGAATTCCATGGGCCTGACGTTTGGAAAGACCATAGCTTTCCATCAAAACATCCTCTGCCACACCGCCGCTTTCAGCTTTTCGAATAATATTCAGCACTGCATCCAGGTTTTCAAGCGCAATCATCAAACCCTCAAGCAGGTGCATCCTGTTTTCGGCCTGTTTTAATTCATAACGTGTCCGGCGTGTTACTACTTCAATACGGTGCTGCAGAAAAAACTCCAGCATTTGCGTCAAGGCCAGGATTTTGGGCTGCTTGTCTACAATGGAGAGCATAATGATCCCGAAACTCGATTGCAGTGCTGTGTGTTTGTAAAGATTACTCAAAACCACATCCGGAGTTTCACCACGTTTTAGCTGAATAAACATGCGCATTCCCTTGCGATCAGATTCGTCCCGTAAATCTGAAATTCCCTCAATTTTTTTGTGTCGCACCAATTCCGCAATTTTTTCCAGCAAACTTGCCTTGTTGACCATGAACGGTAGTTCATCAACAATGATCATGTCACGTCCATCTTTAGTCTGCTCAAAATGACTTTTGGCACGAATCCGGATGATTCCACGTCCTGTTGTGTAGGCGTCATAAATTCCACTTTTACCAATAATAGTACCGCCGGTAGGAAAATCCGGGCCGGGAATAAATTCCATCAATTCCTGGACTGTGGCAGAGTTGCGGTGATCAATATAAAACAACAACGCATTCAACACTTCCTTAAGATTATGCGGAGGAATGTTGCTCGCCATACCGACTGCAATTCCGGTCGAACCATTGGTCAGCAAAATTGGAATACGCGAGGGGAGGACTGTCGGCTCTTCCAGGGAGTCGTCGTAATTTGGAATAAAATCAACTGTGTCTTTTTCCAGGTCTGCCAGCATATCATGAGCGATTTTCCGCATGCGGACTTCTGTATAACGCATTGCTGCAGGAGAATCACCATCAACTGAACCAAAGTTACCCTGTCCGTCAATCAACTGATATCTCATCGAAAAATTTTGTGTCAGTCTAACGATTGTGTCGTAAACCGCCGTATCTCCATGTGGATGATATTTACCAATTACATCGCCAACTACACGTGCAGATTTGCGGTAAGGTTTGTTGAAATCGTTACCCTGTTCACTCATTGAAAACAGTACACGCCGGTGAACAGGTTTTAAGCCGTCACGGACATCCGGAATTGCGCGCCCAACTATGACACTCATAGCATACTCCATGTAGGAGTCACGCATTTCGTGGACTATATCTGCTTCAAGTATTGTTTCGCTCATGGTTCAAAAGTAGTTAATTTTGAAGTTTAGTTTTCAGGACACAACTTGAATTTCAAGATAAATAGAAAAGGTATGAGGCATCGGAATAGTTTGGTCTCCCATTTTTAATCCTTCCAGATGAAACTCAAGTGCTTCAACATATTTTTCTCTACCTTTTCTTTGGTTCCACCTGTGGCGACACATCTATCAATATCCGGAGAAAAAGCAGAAAATCCGGTTCTAGTTTCTTCTATAACTATCAGGTATTTCATTTTTCAGCATCTTCAGGATCAGTCTAATTTTCATCAGCCCTTAAACGGTTTCTACTTCATAAACATGATCGCGTTTTTGAAGCACCAAAACTTTTTCCATCACATCATCCTGTTTAATTTCATTGACAACTTCCAAGCCTTCAGTGACTTTTCCAAAAACAGTATGCTTACCGTCCAGATGCGGGGTGGGGCCGTGTGTGATGAAAAACTGGCTTCCGTTGGTTCCGGGACCTGCGTTGGCCATCGAAAGAATTCCAGCGCTGTCATGCCGACGTTCCGGTGTACATTCATCATCAAAATCATATCCGGGGCCACCGGTTCCGGTACCTTGCGGACAACCGCCCTGGATCATAAAATTCGGAATTACACGATGGAAATTAAGTCCGTCATAATACCCTTTTTCGATCAAAGAAATCATGTTGGCCACCGTGTTTGGAGCATCGTCTTCAAACATTTCAATTGTCATATTGCCGCGATCGGTCTGGATTTGAATTTGCGGAAGTCCGTCAGAAATTTTTGTTTCACTCATTGTCATTTTCTATTTGTGTGTTAAAAAATAAGGTGGTTTCGAAAATAGCCCAGTATCGTAAAAACCGTCACCATAGGGTCTCAGAGGCCTCTGTGAGTAAAATATATAAACAGTTCAGTGTGTCCTCTGTGACTCTGTTGTTAAATACTTTTTACGCAGTTTTTTGCTTTTTATCAATTCATCAACTAGAGTCATTTTTTTGTTCCCGAAGAGTCTGCTTCATCTCCGGCAGATAAAGTTGAAAGATCTCCCAGTCCGAGTGAAGAAAAATCAAAATTGGAAACTGCAGATGAGTTTTCTGCATCCACCCACTTATCATTTTCAAACAGCAGCAGTTTGGCAACCCCTCGAAAAGGTGTAAAAATTTTTAGGTACGAATCTTCATCCTCGCCCTCCAGAGTCAGGTGAGTAGCTGTTTCTTCAACAATTTTACCTGCATATTTGACTGATAAAGTCTTCGGAAAAGTTACTCGTTTTTCTTCAATTTTCATGTTCAACAAAGTTTGAATAGCTACAAGTGTATCCGAAATTATTCAGGCACTAGAGTTTCTAGGCGGGCAATCGCATGAACCGGAGCATTACTTCCAGTCCGCTGTTTCTCGAGGGTACGTTTTCCCTCAAAGACAGGTGAAATTACCTGGATTTCAAAATGCCGTCCGTCCCCGCCCACTTCAGCAGTTGAGTCTGCAACAGATTTTTCAATTGCCTCCTTGATTTGTTCTTCAATAGTTTTCTGACCTCCAGCTAAACTCATAAATCCTCCTGCATTAAATTTACATCCAACTTGGTTTAAAATCTTCTTCCTGTTCCGGTGGTTCAAACATAAATGAAGTTTTGCAGCCACATGAACCTTTGGCTGATGGATTGTTGAATTTAAGCCCACGATCCATCAAACTGTAGCTCCAGTCTATTTCTGTATCCTTGATGTATAGATGGCTTTTTTTATCGACCAGAATTGTTAAATTTTGTGATTCAAACTCTAAATCAAATTTTGTCTTTTTTGAATCGAAATCCAGTGTATAGGTAAATCCGGAACAACCTCCGCCTTTAACCCCTACCCTTACACAAACGTTTTCTGCCAATTCATTTTCCAGCATGATTTTCTGAATTTCCTTTGCCGCATTTTCTGTAAGTGTTATCATAGTTTCTCCAGCGTCAGTGGTCTTCACTGACCAGGTTTCGGTTCCATTCCGGTATTTCAATAATGAGGGCCTGGGTACCATTAGGTACGCATTGACAGGCAAGACGTGACTGAGGTTCAAGTCCGGGTGCTAAATCCAGCATATCCTCCTCATCATCAGTAGCCTCGTTACAGCTTTCAAGTCCCTGCCGTACAATGACATGGCAGGTGGAACAGGCACAAACGCCTCCGCAGGAATGGTCCATATCGATACCTGCTTCCAGGGCTGCATTGAGAATTGAACCCGGAAGTCCGTCGGATTCAGTTGTAATTTTTTCAGATAAAACAGCCACCTTTTTCTGCATTGGCAGAAACGTTACATCATAGTTTTGAAGAGGTAATTCAAATTCCGCTTTCTCAATATAAGGATTAGTGCCTGCCATAATCTGTTTGTATAATTTCAAGAAAAAACTCTATTTCAAGAATTATACTGAATTTACCACAGAAAATCAATGCAAGAACCAATAATTTCAGTTATTTTTACTGACAGATTCTCAACAGCAAATCTGCAAAATTTCGTGTTGTTTTTGTTTATTTAAGTTGGGATTTTATAAAGGCGAGTAAATCCGGATTTGCCCAATCCCGAATACCTAATGCTCTTCCCAAAACTACTCCTTCCGGATCAATCAGGTAAGTAACAGGAATGTTTTTGACGCCGTACAAGTTGGTAATTTCCAGCTTTGGATCTGCTACCATCGGGAACGTGAAACCGTATTTCTCAGCAAACTTGCTGATTTTTTTCGTGTCTTCTCCCATTCCAACTGCCAGCACGATCAATTTTTCCTGCCCCATTTGCTGATATGCCTTCTCAAAATCCGGCATTTCTTTCAGACACGGCGAACACCAGGTGGCCCAAAAATTCAACAAAATAAATCGACCACGGTAGTCTTTCAGATTGACTGTCTTTTCATCGGGAAGTTTTCCCGCAAAATTATGTGCCTCAATCCAGGCTGTAGCAGGAGTAATGCGCAGACTGTTTAGTAATTTTCGTTCTTCACCAGCCAGTGGCGCCTGTTTGCTCTGTGCAGAGGGAGTAACAAAAACCAGCAGCCAGAGCAAAAAAAACAGCCGAAGCAAATTTATTTTCGACAGAGTCATTTATATATTTTTTTGAAAGAAATCCACCTCATTTAAGGCAAAGTTGACTGGTAGACAGAGAACTTTATTTTACTTCAAAACAAGAATCTTCACAATCAGGAACACGAAATAACAGTCAAATTGAATTAGGCACAGGAGGCCAGTTATAAATCACACGCACAAAATCATGGTTTTCAACAAAATCCGATTTTCTCAAAAATTCTGCAAAAACTCTTTGACCAGTGGAGTCTCCAATAGCCAGCACAATCAAAGAGTCCCGGAATTTATGCATGAATTCCTCAGGAGGCAGATTATTAAAACCCCATGCCGGCCGGTTTTTCACCTGACGGTCAGGTGGCCCCGGACGATTATCCACAAAACCCAGCAAACGAACCCCTCTGTTTTCAAAACTTTGTGCCGCCTGTCTGCCGGTTGGACCTGAGCCTACAATTAGAACACCACGACGTTTTTTGAGTAGACCAAACTCTAGGAGATAATGTGCTTTTGCGTCAAACATGGCCGGACGTTTATACATTGCTTCAACTCTTGAGAGACGTCCGGGGGCAAAATATTTACGGACCAGTATTTCCGGATGTTTAGCCAACTTTGCTCCGCCGCCGTATGCCCGCAAAATAAAATCATAATCTTCTGCCCAGGGATTGTTTGAGTAACCGCCAATTTTGTTGAATAATTTCCGAGTTGCAAAAAAAGTCGGATGAACAATTGGTGATTCTGCAAACAAATCGCATTCAATTTGCTGATGAGACATCAGGGAATTGCTCCAGGACTGGTAATGAACTGCGCTTTCCGGAAGCGGTCCTTTATCAGTAAAACCTTCCACCCTGCAACCTATCAACTCCAATTCAGGATCTTTTTGCATTAATTCCAGTTGTTTTTCCAATCTTGTTTTCTGCATCCTGTCATCGACATCCATCCGGGCAATATAAGTTCCTTTACATTCAATAAGTCCAGTGTTAAGTGCCGAAACAATGCCCTGCGGTTCTGTGCGAATCATCCGGATTCTGGAATCATCCTGACTTGCTTTTTCCAGCAGTACCGGGGTTTCATCGGCTGAACCGTCATCAACAACAACTAGTTCGTAATTTGTAAAACTCTGGTTTTGAATGTCAGTAAGACAGTTGCGCAACATTGCAGCATCGTTACGTACCGGCATCAGGATAGAAATTATCGGGTTGGATTTCAAAATTTGCCGGCAGAAAAATCTGTTGATAAGAGAATCTGGAGTATCTTGTTGCGATAATTTTGAGACTGATTAAGCAAGATCGCAAAATAGAGCGGTTGCGTGCCGGGCAGATAACCGGCCATAGTGTAAACCCCTCTGAGGGTACCCGTTTTTAGTAAAACACCATTATCTTCCTGAAGCAAATCCTGATACGGAGCAAAATCCTTTAGCAACTGCCAAATGGCTTCCGGTGTTAGACGATTTTTGCGCGAGATTCCTGAACCTTCAACCAACTTAAATTGTTCTTTGGGTAATTTGACTTCTTGTCGTAAATATTCTGTAAGTGCGCGTGTTCCTTTTTCCAGAGTGGCCGGAGGGCCGTAACGCTGCAAGCCAACGGTTAATAAAAGCTGATTTGCCGTAAAGTTATTGGAAAAGCGCAGCATGCCCGCAATTACTTCCTTCAATGTTAAAATATTGCTGTGAGTGTAAAACAGGTGATCTCCGTTTCTAACAGAACGTAAAGCAACGTTTTTGTTTTCAAATGAAAATCCTTCTTTGCGAAAAAATGATTTTATAAGTTCTCCTGAATAAGTAAAACTTAAGTTAGGTTGTATACTGATCCTATGGGTTCCTGGTGACAATTTTTTAGCCAGGCGACGTGCCAAAGGGGTCAGTGGAGTTTGTTTTTCAGCAGAAGTGACATGGCCTTTTGAATCAACTTTCACGAACACTGTGTTGAAATTAACCACCAGTGCACCGTTATGTGCATCAAAAGGATTATTAGAAAACGAAATTCCAGGGATTTTAATTTTTTCACTAAAGAGTGAGGTGTCAAAAAACAAGCCCTGCATTTTTTTAGGGACATCGGGAAGCAGGCTTATTTGTTGTGCTATTCGCTGCCATTCTTCGGAAACTAAAAAAGGATCGCCTTTGCCCTTGATGACAAGGGAATGATTTTGATCAATATAAAATTCAGTATTGAAACTGTATTCTGATCCAAAATAATGCAAAGCTGACAGTGCAGTTGCATATTTTAGCACTGAGGCTGGAATCAGCAACGGGTTTTTATTTGGAGGATAGCGATAGAGCACCTGTTGCTCATTGGCGATCAATACGCTTCCGTGACGGACCAGAGATTTTAACTGAATATCCAACTTAGATTGAGAAGGATTTGCTGCCCACAAAACGGAAGATAACAAAATAATAATTCCCGTTCCAAGCATCAATCTGAACATTTTTTCTTGCATTAGCAACAGCTTCTCATTAGGATTAATAGTTTTCAGGAGTAGAAATTTTCACACTAAAAAAGGTATTATGATCACTAAGAAAATCCTTGTTACCCCCGGAGACGGGATTGGTCCGGAAGTAACAAAACAGGCTATTCATGTGTTAAAAACTGTAGCACCACGTTTTGAACTTCAACTCGAATTATCTGAAAAACCTGTTGGTGGAGTCGCTTACGATTTAACCGGTACCCCAATTCCGGATGAAACGCTAGAAGCCGCAAAAAATTCTGATGCAGTTCTGCTGGGGGCAGTGGGCGGCCCAAAATGGGAGCCACTTGATTTTTCGGTACGTCCTGAACGAGGTTTGCTGAAATTGCGTTCCGAATTGGAATTGTACGCAAATTTACGGCCTGCTGTAATATACGGTGATCTGGTAAATGCTTCAACACTAAAGCCGGAAATCGTTGATGGCGCAGACTTGATGGTGGTACGTGAGCTGACCGGAGGTATTTATTTTGGAGAGCCACGTGGTGTGGAAATACGCAACGGCGAACGGGTTGGTTTTAATACACTTGTTTATTCTGAATCAGAAATTCGACGTATTGCGAAAGTCGGCTTTGAAATTGCCATGAAGCGCAAGAAAAAACTTACCTCTGTTGATAAGGCTAATGTTCTTGAATCAACTGAATTGTGGCGGGAAATTGTAACGGAAGTAGGCAAGGACTTTCCGGAAGTTGAGCTGAGTCACATGTATGCAGACAATGCGGCCATGCAGATTATCCGCAATCCAAAGCAGTTCGATACCATGGTGACAACCAACATGTTTGGCGACATCCTCAGTGATGCTGCTGCCATGATGACCGGTTCTTTAGGAATGCTCCCTTCTGCAAGTATCGGTGGGAAAAACGGAATGTACGAACCTGTTCACGGTTCTGCTCCGGACATTTCCGGACAGGACAAAGCGAATCCACTGGCCATGATTCTTTCAGTGGGTATGATGCTGCGCTATTCTTTTGATCTCACTGAAGCCGATGAAATGATTCAGCAGGCTGTCGTAAAAACTCTCGAAACATATCGCACCGACGATATTATGGCCGAAGGGAAAACACTCATCGGTTGCCAGGAGATGGGTGAAAGAGTTCTTCAAATTTTGGAACAAAAATAATCTTGAGTTCGTTCGTCTCAAAAGGAAAGCTCTTATTGTTCAGGCTCCGCTTTCAGGGAGTACGCATACAATTACACTGGAACAAAATAATTCAAAAGATACTGGAATTTTTAATACGGCGCCTGCTGCTGAAAGGCGATTCACTATTTAAGGCCCAACCTTATTTACGGCAAGAAAAACAAACCCTGCTTGAAAAGTCTTCCGGGCGTAGAATAATATATTTCACTTTTCGCACTCTTCATTTTCTGGATTGGTTTGCACCAATTGATTTAGCGCTTGAGCGCTCTTTTCCCGGGAAATATGAGGTTTTTTACATTGATTTTTCCACAACACTACATCGCATCGGTAAAGGATTCGAATTTCTTCATTTTCGCCAACAAGTCGAAGAACGTCTGCTGCAACTAAACATTTCACCTTTACGGCATTTTTCACATGAGGAATTATCGGAATACACATCTTTTCCCGACGCGGATGTTCATGTAACCTGTGAGTCAATCAGGCAGGAAACATTCTCTGTTCCGGAACGCATTTACCTGCCGCATTATGCTCTGCCCAAAGCAATTGATATTGGGCTTCCGGAGAATATTCGCTTCAACCATGTTTTTCTTCCAACTCGACCGCCATACACTTACAAGCAGCTCGAGCAAAAGTTTCAGGAAGAGATCAAAGTTCATTCTGTGGGTTATCCAAAACTGCAGGCTGCTTCCAGCCCTGTAAGCTGTTTCCCTGATTCCGACCAACCTGTTGTGCTTTATGCACCTTCATTGGAACTTAGCTTACTGTTTGACGCACTGGACAGAGGGCTTCTCGAAATTTTTAATAAGATGTCCCATTACAATTTTGTAATCAAACTGCATCCCTCACTTGCCTCACGGAGACATTATGTTACTGCATTTATGTGTCAAGAGCTGAAAGGTGTTGAGCATATTCATTTTGATGAATTGTCCGGTATTCAAAATTTAGCCGAAGAATCCTCACTGTTAATAACAGATTTTGGCAGTGTAGGTGGAGAATACCGCCTGGGATATGGCAAAAGGGTCATTTTCCTGAAAACACCTGCTGAATATGAAGGTGGTGCCGATTTACAATTCAGGGATGATTTTGCAGATGGGGTATGTAAAGTGGAGGATTTGGGAAATGTGATTGAGTCGGTTATGAAAAAAGGGGCACTTTCTGACTCTGAATTCCATAATATGCGTCAGCAGGTACTTAGTTTTTCTGAAGCGTCAGATTATGAGGCCGCCCGAATAGTCGATGAAATTTGTTCAGCTTCCTGAATCTTCCTCCCGATTCACCAAATCAGGTGAAAAAGCCGGCATACAGACCGACCAATATTCTGCTTCTACATCAAAAGGACTCACCAACATTTAGCGTAACAGTTTCACCGTCAATCTCAATTTGTTTACGTCCCCGGACCATCATGGTGTATTCATCAAACTCCGGATTTTGATGTGGTTCGCTCCAACCAGGAGGTGCAACCATATGAGCAACACTCACTTCGGGTTCATTACTCACAGCACGTCCAACATGTTCTTCAATTAATTTTCCGTCAGTTGTTGGAACCACAAACGGTGCCTGCTGTAATACGTATGAATCACTCATCATCCTGTCTTATTTGAGGTTTCCTGTTGTTTTATTCTGGGATATATTATTTTTATTGCCCGGTCAAAATGAAATTGATCATCGATTTCAGTCCATACTAAATCACCGATCCGCAAGTAAGGAACCACCCATTCTGAGCTTACCTCTGAAATACATTCTTCATAATGGTTACTGCACGGAAATGTGAGGTTTTCTTCATGCAGAGCGCACATTCGGCGGAACAAATTCTGAGATATTATAGATATTCCAACTAATTCTCCCTGAATCTGTAAATGTGGACGAGGCTGTTTTGAAATAGCCGCAATATCTCCGCTGACAATGCTGCTGGAGGTCTCATAATTATGATTTTTCCCCTGATTAATTCCATAGATGTATACTTCATCATTGGAACCTGTTTTTCCTGAGGCCAGCACCACATCCGGACCCTCATAATTTAAGACTGAGGACAAAGCACGGGATTCATAAAGCAAATCAGACTCCAACAACAAAAAATCATCCTGCAAAACTTCCTGTGCTACAAAAAGCGAGTGCATACTTCCGGTTTCAGCAAAACGCGGGCTGTGAATAAATTCAATCTTTGGCAAGTTTGCCAGAGGCTCAAGGTGTTCATGGTACATTGTATCCTGGAAGCCAGTCACAATTATGACCCGATCAATACCCTCACTCTTTAAGCGTTCCAGTGAGCGAATAATCAGGGATTTTCCCTCGATTTCCAACAATCCTTTTGGACATACTCCAATCACATTTCGCAAACGAACCCCCATCCCTGCTGCAAGTATGACGGCAGTATTGATTCTTGAAAATGGGGATTTATTCATTGTAATTCAGGACACCAGTCGACTTTTGGATTCTTCAGAAACTGAACCATTTGGTTGATCCTGGAACTGCATTTCATAAAGTTGCTGGTAACGACCTTCTTTCGATAGCAATTCATTGTGAGTACCTTGTTCTACAATCTGTCCATTCTCCATCACACATATTCTGTCAGCGTTCCGAATGGTCGAAAGTCGATGTGCAATCACAATGGTAGTGCGATTTTCCATTAGATGTTCAATAGCCTGCTGCACCTCAATTTCAGATTCAGAATCAAGTGCAGAAGTTGCTTCATCCAGAATAAGAATTGGAGCATCTTTGACCAAAGCACGGGCAATAGAAAGGCGTTGCCGTTGTCCACCGGAAAGTCTTGCACCTTTTTCGCCAATCACTGTTTCGTAACCATCAGACTGTTCTAAAATAAATTTGTGAGCATTAGCAGCTTGTGCCGCTGCATACATCCGTTCTTTTGAGCAATCCGGCTGTCCATAGGTAATGTTACTGGCAATGGTGTCATTAAAGAGGATGGTATCTTGAGTCACAATTGCAATCAATTTCCGCATGGAGGCTATATCCAAATCACGAAGATCATGTCCGTCTATGTAGACCTCTCCACGTGTAATATCATAAAAACGTGGGATCAAATTAGCAATGGTCGTTTTACCGGCACCACTGCTGCCGACTAAAGCCACAGCTTCCCCTTTTTGCAAAGTAAGTTGAAAATCCTTAACCGCAGGTTCATCTTGGTCCGGATAGTGGAAAGCCTGTATATTTAGATTTATTTCACGATCAAAGCTGGTCAGTTTAGTGGCATCAGGAGAAATAACAATGTCATCTTTAACATCAAGAATATTAAAAATTCTCTGAACTGCAGCGATTCCCTCCTGCAGTTTTAAATTGAAACCATTCAGTTTTTTTACCGGTTCATTCAGCAAAAAAAAACTAATCACAAACGAAGTGAAATCTCCCGCAGTGATCTGATCGTTAATAATTAAATAACCACCATAAGCCACAATTGTTGCTCCAGCTGCAGCACCAATAATTTCAATAACCGGATATGAGTAAGAATCAATCATGATCGACCGCATATGATTTTTGTAAAGATCATCGTTTGCGTCTTTAAAACGTTTGCTTTCGTATTTTTCCATTCCAAAGGCCTTCACAACACGAATACCAGTGATTGTTTCCACCAGCAAACTGCTTAAATCTCCAAAACTAATTTGCCTTTGACTTACTGCAACCTTGTTGCGCTGGCCAAAAATCTGGATAAAAAATATTGCAACAGGAATAATTGTCATGGTTACCAGGGCCAACTGCCAACTGCGAAAAAACATGATTCCAAGCAGTAGAAAAAATTGTGGAATGTCACGAAAAGGTCCTGTGACTCCAACTTGAAGCATGTTTTGAAATACATGTAAATCGTTAGTGAAGCGTGAAATCAGGTCACCAGTTTTGGAACGGTTAAAAAAGGTGAGTGAAAGATTGACTAGATGGTCAAAAAGCTGCTGCCTGAGTTTTACAATGAGGCTCTGTACAAGGTGTCCGACACTGTAGTTGTGACCAAAAAAAAACAAACCCTTGATTGCAAAAACTATAATCATTCCCAAGCCAACCAGAAAATACTGTTTTAGTTCCGGATTGTCGCCATAGGCAATAGCATCTACAATATCTTTGGCGTAATATGCAGGTGCCGCAGTAAATATATTGTAACCCACCATGCAAACTATGCTGAAAAATACCCAGCCTTTGAGTGGGGCAATAAGTTCATACAGTCGCCAGGCAATGTGACGGGATTGATTGTCCATCATGACAAAAAACTTTGCTTAAAAAATTTTTGTTACAGATTACAGATTTATTTATTATCAGTCACTTCCCAAGTTGTTCCTTCCGGTAAATCCTTGAATTCAATGCCAATCTTCTGTAGACGCTCCCGGATCAGGTCTGCACTTGCAAAATCTTTATTCTCTCTGAAGTTCTCCCGTAATTCAACCAGAACTTCCATTACATTTTTTATTTGAAGTTCGGTTTTAGATGCTTCCAGCGACTCCGGAATAATCCCGAGAACATCTCCACCCAAGCTGGAAAACAAATGCTCTGCATCAACAATTGCTTCAGGTTCAGCTGTTTTTTCAGACAAGAGTGTATTAACATCACGACTCAAATCAAACAGCACTGCAATCGCTTGAGGTGTTGAAAAATCATCATCCATTGCCTTACAAAAACGTTTGCGAAACTCTTCAAAATATTTTCCGGCAGGTTTTGCTCCATCTGCTTTTCTTTCACGAAGATTCCGGACAGTTTGATGAAGGCGCTTCATGGATAATCCAGCTGAAGTTAATGTGCTTTCACTAAAATCCACTACAGAACGATAATGACTTGCCGCAATAAAGTAACGAACAGTTAATGGATCATATTTTTTAAAAACATCAAACAGCGTTACAAAATTTCCACTGGACTTGCTCATTTTCTGTCCCTCAATGGTAAGCATATTTGTGTGCATCCAGTTACGCGCAAATGGTTTTTCAAGTCCTCTCGCCTGGGCGATTTCACATTCATGATGCGGAAATTTTAAATCCATTCCGCCACCGTGGATATCAAATTCTTCACCCAAATAGCGGGTACTCATTACCGCACATTCGGTGTGCCAACCAGGATATCCCCAGCCACTAAATGGATCTCGCCAGCGCATCAAGTGTTCAGGCTCTGCTCGTTTCCAAAGGGCAAAATCACCCGGATGACGCTTTTCAGAGCGAACTTTTACCCGGGCACCACTCTTCATTTCTTCAACTTTACGGTTTGAAAGTTCACCGTACTTTGGGTCTTTGGTTATTTCAAAATAAACTGATCCATTGGATTCATAGGCCAGGCCATGTTCAAGCAATTTTTCAATGGCTTCCAGCTGTTCCGGAATATGTCCAGTCGCTCTTGGGCTGATGTCAGGTCGAATCACTCCCAAAAGATCCATTGCCTCAAAATGTCTGCGAGAATAACTTTCCGCAACTGCCATTGGTTCCTGATTCAGTTCTCTGGCACGCTTCAGCAGTTTATCTTCTCCTTCATCAGCATCTCCCATCAGGTGTCCAACATCAGTTATGTTTTGCACATACAATGTTTTTAACCCGCAGAAACGAAGGTATCGTAAAATAACGTCAAAACTGACATAGGCTTTTGCGTGCCCGAGATGGCTGTCGCTGTAAACGGTGGGGCCACAAACATAAAGTGACGCCTGGCCCTCATGAACCGGATTAAAAGGTTCTTTTTGATCAGAGAGAGAATTATAAATTTGAAGAGACATTTTTGCTAATTTATCACTCAGAAAAATTCCAGACAAGGAATTTTGCTAAACCTGAACTTTCTGCTTCTTTTTGTGCAAAACGAGGTTCCTGATTTTTGATCATTTCAATGTAGTGGTTGATACTGACTTCGATACGTTCAAAGAATGGCTGCGGATACACTCCCAGGAAAATAGTCCAGAAAACAAGAGGAACTAGGACTACAACTTCCCGCAGTGAAAAATCATTAAGATTTTTAACGAGGTCTTTGGTCAGTGGTCCAAAAATCACACGCTGTACCATCCAAAGCATGTAAATAGCTGCTACTAGGACACCGAAAGCTGCAACAATTCCATACCAGATATTTACCCTGGCAGCACCTATCATGGTCAAAACTTCTCCAACGAAACCATTCAGTCCAGGCAAGCCAATAGAAGCCATGGAAAAGAAAACCAGGAAAACAGCAAATTTCGGCATGGTGTGAGCGACCCCGCCATATGCAGAAATTTCCTGAGTATGCGTCCTTTCGTAAATCATTCCAACAGTGAGGAACAGTGCACCGGTAACAATCGCATGGTTTATCATTTGAATCCAGCTTCCGGAGAGCCCCTGGATATTGAGCGCAAATAATCCCAGCACAATATAACCCATATGTGCAACTGAAGAGTAGGCAATAAGACGCTTTATTTGCGGTTGTACCATAGCCACAAGTCCCCCGTAAATGATTCCGATCAGGGCAAGTACCATGAAAATGGGTGTTAAATCAAAAACTGCTGCTGGAAAAATTGGCATCGCAAAACGTAAAAAACCATAAGGTCCAAATTTCAACATTACTGCTGCCAACTGCACTGAACCTGCAGTCGGAGCCTCATAGTGTGCATCCGGAAGCCAGGTGTGCAGCGGAAAGAGTGGTATCTTTACAGCAAATGCTGCTGCAAATCCAAGAAAGAGCCAGAATTGTGTTTCAGGTGGAATCTGCATGCCGTACCAGTCAAGAACACTGAAGGACCATGCTCCGTTCAAATCCAGATAAATGTTTGCTGTATAGAGCAAAGAAATCAGCATCAAAAGCGAACCCAGCATTGTGTAAATGAAAAACTTGATGGTGGCATAGAGTCGGTTTGGACCACCCCAAATTCCGATTAGTAAATACATTGGTACCAGCATCACCTCAAAAAATACATAAAACAACACTACATCCATTGCCGCAAAACAGCCAAGCATGCCGATTTGCAGGAGCAGCATTTGAATTTGGAACTGCCAGTTGCGCTTCGCGACATTCCATGAACCGAGCAGTGCAAGTGGAGTGATGAAGGTTATAATCAGAAAAAAGAAAAGATTAAGTCCATCCAAACCTAAAAAATATTCAATGTTGAATTGAGTAATCCATGGTATGCGCTCTACCATTTGCAAGTCTGCAGTACTGGAATCAAAATTAAACCAGAGGTGCAGACTCAGCAAAAAAGAAATGCCGCTGCTGAAAAGCGCACTTACTTTGGCAGGAATACCGTTTCCCTCATCACGGAAAATGGCCGCTAAGGCTATGCCCACTATTGGTGAAAAGATTATAAGAGAAAGTATTGGAAGTACTGAAATGTCCATCTGAATTGGTTGGAAATGTTTGAGGTGAAGGTTTTAAATTAAGCTAGCGTGATTGTAAAACTTCGCAAATACTTTCTACTTCATGAAATTGTATACGCATAATAGTTTTGAGAAAAAAATCTATATATAAAACTAAGAGAATTAGCCACTTAAAGCAAGATCAATCTGAGTTGAACAAACATTGTTTTGCGCATCTAAGCATCATACTTCAATTCCCAAACGGGGCAACAAAGGTCTCATTAACTCACCAACAGTTTGATTTTCCATGAAACTCCATCTGAAACCTAATAACAAATCCAATGGATTAACTGCTACACCGGACTCCTCAATACAGCGTCCGCTGGTAAGGGCACTGGTATTGACAGCTCGAACTATTTCCTGCTCCAGAAAACCCAGTTTTAACCACTTCCGCCGAAATTCTGCTAGATATTCAACTTGTTCAAAGCTGCCGAAACAAATCAAAGCATTGATAAAACATAATGTCGTGAATGTTATAAATAATCCTGGACAGAGTGTGCCGGACTCCAACGCCTTTATGATTTTTTCTGGTGAAACTTCGAGCTGAAAATTCTGACTCTGCAGCATATCATCTTTGAACACAACGGTTTCCTGCCGTATTTTATTTTTGTGATGAACTTCAACGGTGAAAAGAGGAGTCTCTGGAGAAAATTCATCAAGCACTGTTTTACGGATTGTTGGTTCAAATAAAAAACGAAACAGAGGGTGTTGCGAATTTTTAAGAACCAAAATCAAATACGTACGAATAACCTCGTTAAGATCAAAATAGAGCACTGATTTGCCGGGCATGATTTTTCGCAGCTGAGCTGCACTAAACTGTGAAGCCCAGGCCGTGAACTCATCCCCCGGTTTTACAACGGGTACATATTTGCGAATTGGTTCAGCAATATACGGAAGAAGACTGGTCAGTTTTTCCGGAACTTTGCTTTGGTAAACACGGGAATCTCTCATACTTCCGGGAATGAATGAGATACGTCGTTCAGTTGAATCACGATAACGGTCTGATTCTGCACGTTTTAATTCAGCAAATCCTGGAGCTTTTGGGTCAATGACTGTTTCCAAGTCAAACCGATTACTAAAATTCAAGCATCCGGACCAGGCTGCATTTGCAAACGGGACCCCGGAAAAGGCTCCAACAAAGTATGTTTCTGCAACAGGCAAACCTAATAAACTTAAATGATGCAAGGCCAGAAAAGTTGGCCCCTCAGATACAGTCAAGTGAGTTGCCGTCTGCAAAACACGTGTTCTATCCAGTGCTGTAGAATAGGCTTTGGCTTCTATTTCAGTATAGCCTATTCTGCAAAACTCTGTTTCAAAAGCTTCCCGCAATTCTATTTCAAAAGGTGGAGGAGCAACCGGTTTTTCCCAGAGTTGGTCAGCATAATCAAGTAGAGGCGTCTCCCACACCTCACCCAATATTTTTGCAAGCTCCGGGCGATTTGCGTTTTGGAGTAAACGACAAATGGTTTTTGTGTCAAGTGGCATTTGTTATAACTTGAAAATTATTATTTGAATACATAGACTTTCTCTGTAAAGTTTCAAAGTTTCAAAGTTTCAAAGTTTCAAAGTTTCAAAGCTTTTATAGTATCTTGGACTCTATACCACTGTTAAAAATTTGCTGCCATTTTGACGGAATGTCAATCCCCAGGCGCGGACATGAAACAGATGCGGGCATTGACCTGACTGCAATGGCAGTTGAACAAAAACGTCCGGACATTTTCTTTTTTGATTGCGGAATCTCTATTCATGTAAGTAATGGATTTTATGTCGAAATAGTGCCGCGTTCCAGCATAATTAAGACAGATTTCATATTGGCAAATAGCGTCGGAATCATTGATCCTGACTACCGTGGACGAATCTTTATTCCCTTCCGCTATGTGGGTTCAGGTGACGGTATGCAAGCTGCAGAAGAACTTCTTCATCAGCGCATTGCACAAATGCTGGTTTGCAAACTTGAACCTTGCCGTATTGAAGCAGTCGACTCCCTTGAAGATTCTGTTCGCGGAGAAGGCGGCTTTGGAAGCACAGGACAGTAAGCAATAATCGGCTCTCTCAATCTTCAGCTTCGCTGATCGGTTTTACTTCGATATTCAGTACTTCCCAGCCCGGCGGGTTTTTCCGGAAAGTTAAAGAAACAGTAACCTCTTTTCCTGTCTCCTCGTCTCCAATACGTGCTCGTACCAGGGAAGGATTTTCAGCATTTTCCCGTAAATCGAGATGCATTTCCGGTTCCTCAATTTCTGGTGATTGCTTCAATAGTGAAATCAGTGGTTGATGTGAACGTATCGCCTGTTCGGCAGTCTGGTATGCAGCAGTTTTTTCTATACCGGAACGCTGGAATAAGATTGCAATCGAAAAAAAGCCAAACAAAATGATGTTGCCAAGTAATATACGTAAAGTTCCCCGCATGGCTTTTTGGTCATCAAGTACAACTGTTTTCCACCATTTATCTGCCAACCGCCTGGCATAAGCATCTCGCAGGACTATCACGCCTTCAACAGGAAAGAGAAGCAGCAATATGTTTCTTTGCACAAGTACAGTTCTTGAGGGGCGCTGTTCCAGATTCTCTATTTCCCTAATTTTCATTGCAAGCAGAAGCTTACCAAGGCTCCTGCCAAAAATATCTTTAAACAGTAAAATGAAGGCAATGCTTCCATAAAAAAACACTAAACCTGACAAATCTCGAGACTGCATAACTAAATCCCAATGTTCTTCACGAAATACCTGCACTAATGTATTTGCGAAAAGCAGGGCAAAAATAAAATCCAGCAACAAGGCAAACAAACGCTTGCCTTTGGATGAAACTTGCAGGCGGTTGTCATTATCCTGATTTTGATTTCCGGATTCCAGTTTAGATTCTAAACTCATGAGTTTTCTGAAAAATCATTTAAAAATTCATGAATCACATCAGCTACGGATTCAGGATTATCTAGATGTAAATGGTGATCTCCCGTAATGATACGGTGCTGTAAGTTTTTTACATGAGGAATAAGTTCCTGCATCAATTCATTCCATTGATCTTTCTTCTCATTTTTTGCTTCAATCAGCAGTACCGGTGCAGAAATTTTCTGTAGAAAGGCACAGGCTTGTTCTTTTATCAAATAATGGCGTGACCTAATTTTCAAACTTGGATCACTGCGCCAGGTGAAACCGCCGTCCACAATCCGCAGTCCCCGTGCCACCAAAGTTCTTACAGACGACACAGCAATACTTCCAGTGTTATGGCGTACTTTTATAGCAGTTTCCATATTAGGATAAAGAGGCAATTTTTTATCTGAACGGCGTAGCCACTGAGGCATTTTCTCTGGTGCTTGAACTATTGAACCCAAGCCTTCAATTAACATAAGATATTTAATTTTTTCTGGAATTGTACCTGCCAAATAAGAGGCTATCCCTGCACCCATTGAATGTCCCAGCAAGGAAAAATGATCCCATTTTAAAACTTCTGCTACTTCAAGTACATCAACGACCATATCTGTGAAATGATATGACGTTCCAGATGGACGATGATCTGAAAATCCATGTCCCGGCAAGTCAAGTGAGACTAGTCGAAACTCCGGTAGGAATGGCGCCAAATGATCAAAGGTTGCAGCATTATCCAGCCATCCGTGTAAAGCAAGTACCGGCAGACCCTCAGGTTTACCCCAGCATTTTGCAACTAAACGTAAGGTAGAAGTTTGGATTTCTAATTCTTCAGGAACTTCTGGTGTCGGTTGAGTTAAGCGGTTGTTCATATTATTCATAATAACCCATTTTGCTGCAAAAATGCGGAAACTGTTTTTTGAAAAGATTCTGGCTGTTCAACATGCAGCCAATGTCCACAATTTTTTAGCATCTTGACACTGCTCTCAGGAAACAGTATCCGGATCTGTTTGTGATATTCAGTCTTGATATAATCGGAATTTGCACCACCAAGGAAAAGAGTTGGTCCTGAAAAAGTATTTTCCGGATTTAAATAGTTTAACAGTTCCGGTAAACCGGAAGCTATTTGCTCCAAACCGATTCGCCACTGAGATTGTCCCTCTTTACAAATTAAATTGGTCATTAAAAAAGAAAGAATATGCTTTTCATCAATCTTCTCGGCAAGCTTTTTTCTACTTCAGCGCGGGTCATTTTTTTAGGCAAACCAAGTTCCTGCATAGCCCGGATGAGTTTAAGATTTTTTTGGAAGTGTTCATATTGAACTGGTGCAATATCAACCACAATCAGGCAGGAAACTCTTTCCGGGAACCTAAGTGCAACTTGCATTGCAGTTTTTCCACCCATGCTGTGACCAAGGAGCATGATTCTTTCCAAACCGTTGTTATCCAAAAAGCAAACAACATCTTCTGCCATTTCCTTATAACTCATTGTTTCCGCATGAGGCGATTCGCCGTGATTCCGTGCGTCGGGCATCCAGATTTGAAAGTCGTTTACAATTGACCTCGCAAAACTGCGCCAATTCTTTCCTGAACCAAATAATCCATGGAGTACAATCAAATCCGGACCGGTGTCTCCATATTTTCTATAGTTCAGCGGGATTGCTTCAAGATATGTTGGGGTCATCAAATTTATTTAAGTATTCAGTACAAAAAACTTAGCAAAAGCGAATGCTTTTCTCTCACTACCATCACATCATAAACCGACATATTGCTCAATCCAATCCGTTGAATTCATTTTGGCATTACTTATTCTAAAGACCTTAATAGACTTAATGTGTTTCGGGAATAATTTGGAGCCCTAAACTGTGGAATACTTTCACGGGATCAGTTAAAATGCTGTATTAAAACTCATTTACCAAGGTGCCAAGTTGAAAAATAATATTTATGCTAAATGGATTTTCGGGGCAATTTATTCAGATTCATGTTGGCTGGAACAAGCCAAAGAACAGTTGGAAAAGCAGAACTGGAAAATCCAGCACCAATCTCCGGAATTCACTTTTGACCAAACGGATTATTATGCATCAGAAATGGGCACTAGGTTGAAACGCCGTTTCCTGAGTGTCAGTGGTATTTACAGCCTGGAATCATCTGCTGATTGGAAATTAAGAATGGTGAAAATCGAAAATCGGTTCAGACGCAACGGCAAGAGGAGAATAAACTTGGATCCCGGTTTTCTTGATTTACACCGTGTTGTATTACTTTCCGGAAAAGAAGGACCGCAAAAAATTTATCTGCGGGATGGAGTATGGGCAGATCTTGTTTTGCTGAAAAACAAAGGGGGATATCGAGATTTAGCATGGACATTTCCTGATTTGCGGGATGGTCGTTACAATGATTTTTTTTTGCAGGTTCGTGCAGAGTTTAAGGCAGAAAAATCTCTCAGCTCAAATATTTCATGAAGTAAGACCATTTTTCAGGGAGGGTCCGAGAAAATTAGGGTCTTTTGAAAATAAATTAAGTTTGGTTCACGGTAAGAATTATTTACAAAATCATTTAGTAGTTTATAAATATTCAATGGAAATATTTCCAAAAATTGTTGTGGTAGCCGGACCAACGGCAAGTGGAAAAAGTGATTTGGCACTTCGACTGGCTCAGGAATTTGATGGAGAATTGATTTGTTCTGATTCAATGCAGGTTTACCGGCAAATGGATATCGGAACTGCTAAACCAACTCCGGATGTTCAAAAAATAGTTCCGCATCATCAACTTGATCTCATTGATCCAGATGAATCATATTCTGCCGGTAAATATGCAAGGGATGCTTCCAGTATTATTGAGAAGGTTGCGGCACGCAAACGTCTGCCGATATTGGTAGGAGGTACAGGTTTGTATTATCGTGCACTGATGTACGGGATCAGTAAAATTCCATCAATTCCAGAAAAACATAGAAAAAAAGTGACAGGCTGGCATTCTGAACATGGAACATACTATTGTTGGAAAGAACTGCAAAAACTTGATCCGGAAGGTGCTGTGCGTCTGCATCCAAATGACACTGCAAGAATTTTGCGCAGTCTGGAAGTAGTGCTTTCAACAGGAACAACTCTAGCAGAATTTCAACAGGATAAACCGTTTGCGGAAGCTAAATATTCTTTTCATGCAGTTGCGCTTGAATGGGAACGTGATGTTCTCTATGAACGTATAAATCAGCGTACACACATCATGCTGGAGTCAGGATGGATTACAGAAGTGGAGAAACTGTTGACCCGTTATTCTCCTGAACTAAAACCTCTTCAGGCAATTGGTTATCGGGAGGTTATTCAGCATCTTCAAAACAAGTTGGAATGGGGCGCGATGGTCGAAGAAATACAAAAAAGAACTCGGCAATATGCGAAACGACAAATGACCTGGTTCCATAAAGAAAATAATATCAGATGGCATAAACCTGATGACATTGACGAAATCTTGGATAAGATCAAAGTTTACCTTGAAAAATAGGTGTTTTTAGAGGCAGAATAAGAGGATTGATTTCAACTTAAATTTATAACAATCATTAAAAAAACTAAAGGAGCCTTTGTGAAAACCTATACCGTTGATCATCAAAACTACCATATATTCAAAACTGGAATTGGTGCTAAAAAACAATTTGTTCATTTCCAGTGGGGAAAGTTCGATTTCAGAATGAGCTTTATCATCTTAACAAATATAAAACAGGACAATCCTGAAAAGACAATTTCTGCAAAAAACGGCAGTAAATATTTAATAGAGAAATTTGAAGTTCTCTACCAGAACGAATGGTTTGAGTTCATAAAACCAACTGCCCATGGCATGCAGTTAGAAGAAACTCTTTGGCACAGAAACGGACAAGATTATTACGTGGAATTTCCTAAAGATCTCAGTAGTGTGGCGTTGGAGATTTGTGCAGAAGAGCTAGAGCTGAAAGTCCTCCAGGACGTGGCAGCTTAAAAGAGTAAGTGATTTATAAAAACCAGAAATATTTATTGTAACGCCCTGTCCATGAGTTGAACAATAATTAACCAATTATTACAAATACAGTAATGGAAGAAGCTTCCCAAAACACGGAAACTGTGAAGAAAGTTTTTATTCAAACTTACGGTTGTCAAATGAACGAATATGACACCGAAAAAATGTTTGAAGTTCTCAAGCATCAAAATTACTTTCAAACAGACTCACGGGAAGATGCAGATTTAATTATTCTCAATACCTGCTCTATCCGTGAAAAAGCTGAGAATAAGGTTTACAGTGAATTGGGCCGCTTAAGGAAACTTAAATCCGTTAAACCGGAGCTGAAAATTGGTGTCGGTGGATGTGTGGCTCAACAGGAAGGTAAGG
>JYMV01002601.1_pt1 | contig 25817 bp, 19 predicted proteins | sample 338911 | NCBI WGS metagenome assembly JYMV01 (sample SAMN03354496, study PRJNA234377) | hydrothermal vent metagenome | biome: Deep sea; feature: Hydrothermal plumes at the Eastern Lau Spreading Center, Western Pacific Ocean; material: Seawater | place: Tonga | collected 2009 | depth 2000 m m
AACCGGGGTCGATATAGAAAAACTAATCGCAGTTTCTCATTGGACCGAGCAATTCTTCGATAGTCCCTTACCAGGCCAGGTTATGAAAGCCGGTCTCTTTCCCGAAGTCGTAAATTTAAAGGCCTGATTACCACTTAATGGACCACCGATTGCGACCAAACTTCGAACGTTCTCCCAATCTTCAGGATATTTTAGGCTCTTATGGATCTGCTAAAGAGGCTTTAGCTGCTGGCAACCACTATATCGCTTTATTAAAGGCGCGTGCTGAGAATGTACCGGAAATTGAGAATGCCGCCCTCATCATGTGTGGAGCTATAAGAAAGAGCTCAAATGGTTTAAAGCCTGGCACCTTAATTCAAGAAGCGTATGGTCAATGGTGCCTCGGAAACAACGTTGTTGCAGGCGAGATACTTAAAAACTTTCAAGGTTCTTCAAATCTTGTGTCTCTTCTTAAAAAACCGGCTATTAACGTGCTCATTCTCTATGGCCCTCACACTAAGCACCATGCCCCAGCAGAGGGATTAGAGGGATTTCAGATCATCAGAGCCATGGTAAAGAGAGACGAAACTGCACCGCCACTCTCTGATATTATACCCCGAGGATTTCAACCAGACGCCATAATTGTCCTCGACATATATGGTCAACGGCTTCCCAATGATCTGTATGATTTTAATGGACCAGTGATATTTCTAAATTATGATTTCGATTTCCAGTTGGCCTACCAACATCAGGACTTGCAGCGTGCCGATCTTATTGTCGGCAATGGAGCATATGAGCATTATTACCTGGACCGCATTTACGACTGTCCTGTCTCCGTCTTTCCCACAATCATTCTCCCTTTTGAAAAACCCAATATCTTGCAAACGTCCTACAAAAAGGACATCGACTTCCTACACACTGGTCTCTCTTTCACACCAATCATGCGGGAAAAAGCACAGTTTCTCTTCCGAATTGCAACTATCGACAATCCGGATTTGAATATTCGCATACACCACGGATTTATGGATAATGAAAAGTACCTGTCTCACATCCGACGCTCCAAGTTCATGCCAATATTCTGTGGCCGGATGTACGGAGGTATTCAGTCCCGAACAGTTGATGCACTCATAAATGGATCTTTTGCACTTCATGGTGGTCAGGATGTAGCCATCGACTTGCTTGAAGCTAACCAACTTACCATCCGCTGCTCATCTTCGTCTAACTTGGAAGAAGACGTCGCCCAAAACCTCCGGACCTACCCAGAAGATTGGCAATCTTTCAACCAGAACCAAACACTTATCTCTGCAGAACTCGAACAGTTATTTTTAAAACCAAGGGATCGAGACAAGCGTTTTATAAAGTACTGCCTTTTTGAAGTGGCAAGATTTAATTTCCGACGCAAGAAAACTAATGCCCTCCGAACCACCTCTGTAGTTGGTCTTGATCGATGTCTATTCCTCGCGAAGAGTGATAAAAAAAACCGTCACAGCCTGTACTCCCTCGCACTCTACAGAGCCATTGAAAACGTCGTCAATCGACCTTTAGATGAAAAGAGGCGAGATATAGTAAAATCAATCTTCGCTGAAGCTTCTTCTCTCTTTCCCGGTTCACTTGCCTTACTCTTTAACTACGCACGCTACCAGTGGCTGATTGGGGAGAAAAATGATGCTTTTGCGACCTTTCAAATTCTAATTGATGGTCTACATTCCCATTATTTTGAACCGACTAGAGACTTAGTGTGGTTAAGGATCTTTGAGAACACGTTAGAGTTAATGCCCCCGCAGGACTATTTTATGTCCTTGGCCGATGATGTCGCAACCGGGAACCAAGAATCCAAAAACGGGCGAGCAGTTATTGGCGCAACCGCCATGAGTTATATGGCAATCCATCATCTTCAGAAAAAAAACCTGAAAATTGGACTAACGTATTTGGATCGCGCCCTTAAACTATTCCCAAATCATTTCCCAGCTGCCCGATTAAGGTTCAAGACCCTACATGCCCTTGGCGAAGATTGTGAAACTACATCTGAGGCTTTTAACCGCGCGGTAAATTTGTACCCACCATTTCTAACAGATTTATTACATCTGGGTGTCTCCAACGAGCTCGCGCAAAGGAAAGAAATGGAAGCCCTATCATTGGTAAAGACCTGGGTTTATTTCATTACCAGGTGCACTTGGGATAGAGAAGAAAGCCACCCAATACCGGAGTCAACATGGAAAACTGTCCGTGCCTTTCTTAATCGACTACCGAGGCACCTTCAAAACAAGTTGAAAGAAGAATTTCCGCGGGAAATGGGGTAATACAGTGTTTGCCGTTAAGTAATTATTTTCTGTTATCAATATGCACAAGAAAATAAACCCAGGAGCGTGAAAGTGGTCGGAACTTTTATCATAACATCTGCCGCATACGCAGATCCCGATTTTGTATCCACATTTGGGCTGCTACCCCCGGCTTTTCTGCCAGTTGGTAATAAGCGTCTTTACCAGGTCCAGGCAAACCTGATCTCACATTTAAAGTGTAGAAAATTACTCTCCATCCCATCAAACTTCGACATTCCCGATAATGAACTAGTAAACATTTCTGACCTTGGTTTTGAACTAATCAAAGTGCCGTTGGAATTAAGTCTGGGAGCGTCAGTGGCTAACGTGCTTAAGCAAGCTGAATTGACTGAAGGTGAGCTCCGTATTCTTCATGGAGACACGCTTGTTAAGAATTTCCCTTTTGAAAAACTGGATGTCGTTTCTGAAGGAATGACGACCGAATATTTTTCGTGGGCCGAATATAGAAAAAACTCCGTCGGGGAAATAAAATTTTTTGATGGATTGATGGAGGGATCTGCAATCAACTCCTCCCTTGGAGAAAGAAATGTTCTCTCAGGTTATTTCAGTTTTGCCGATGCCGAGTTTTATCAATTATGCCTCGAACGTGCCCAGTATAATTTCATCTTTTCCCTTAACGAATATTCCAGGAAACGAACCTTAACACCGATCAAAGAAGGCAGTTGGCTCGATTTTGGGCATTTGGATAAGTATTACCAATCCAAAGCACAGATGACGACGGAACGTGCATTCAACAAAATTCGCATTTCGAGCCGCACCGTCAAAAAGTCCAGCGAAGATAAGGATAAAATACACGCTGAGGCTTCCTGGTTTACTAACCTACCAGAACCCTTAAAAGTTTTCCTTCCTCAATTTCTAGGTGAATTTACCCAAGGCAAGAGCAGTGGATATGAAACCGAGTATCTCTATCTTTCCACATTGAGCGACCTTTATGTGTTTGGTCGGTTGCCAACTTATGTATGGCAACGCATATTTCAGTCCTGCGATGATTTCCTGACAGCGGGCAAAAACTTTAAACCCATTAAACCTCAACCTAGTTATGACCGGCTTTACAGGGATAAAACCATGGAACGCCTGGAATTGTATGCCACAAAATCGATTGTCGATTTAAATCGGAACTGGCGTTACAAAAACAAACTCCTGCCGAGCCTTGAAGCGATAGTTGAACTAACTTCTAACGCGATCCCTTCAGTGATTCCTGAATATCTTCAAATCACCCACGGCGACTTTTGTTTCAGTAATATCTTCTATGATTTCAGAGCAAACATTATTCGCCTGGTTGACCCCAGGGGTATGGGACCAGACGAAACAGCAACCATTTATGGCGACGTTCGCTACGATATCGCAAAGCTCTTTCACTCAGTAGTAGGTGGTTATGATCTAATCATTTGCGACCAGTATAACTTGGAGGATGACGGCAAATACGAATTAACCCTTAAGCTGCCAGAAGACCAAAACGCCAAAGAACGACAAACCATTTTTAGGAACCGCTCCTTTGCGGGTCATTCTATTACCAGCGCATCAGCACAACCAATCTCGATCCTTCTGTTTCTATCCATGCTACCATTGCACCATGACCACCCCGCCCGGCAACGTGCATTCCATGCATTACGACTTTTTGTCGATTTGGACGAATAAGGCATATGATCATTGTCATTCCAATGGCAGGCGTTGGCCAGCGATTTCTCGATGCGGGTTATAACAAACCCAAGTACAAATTGTCTCTCGCTGGTAGCTCTGTCTTCAGTTACGCGGTACAGAGTTTCGAAGCGTATTTCAAAAAGAATTCTTTCCTCTTCATCCACCGGGCCGAAGAGGGCATAGAAAGATTTATCATTTCAGAGTGTGAGGCCCTTGGTGTTGAATCCCCGATTTTGGTGGAACTTTCCGAAGTCACGCGCGGACAGGCAGAGACGGTTGCAAAGGGCCTGGAAGCGGCGAAAATAGGTGACAAGGTATCGATTGCGATTTTTAACATCGATACTTTCCGACCGAGATTCAATTTTCCCCACCAGTTGGATCTCGACAAGATCGATGGGTACCTGGAAGTATTTAGGGGTAGTGGAACCAATTGGTCCTATGTACGATCTATAGCCCCAGATACCTGTCGTGTTGTCGAAACCGCAGAGAAGGTGCAGATTTCGGATTTGTGCTGTACTGGTCTCTACTATTTCCGAGAGGCTGGTGAATTTAAGAAAGCGTTCAAATTGCATGTTGATGATAATCCTTCGGGAGAACTCTATGTGGCACCCCTCTATAACCACTTAATCAAGACTGGAGCCGACATTTTCTATCACGAAATCCAGCTAAATCAGGTTACCTTTTGCGGCATCCCAGAGGAATATGAGTTACTCAAACAACATTGGAAAAATAGAAATGAATGACGATCAAAGGGTCTCAGTGGTCGTCACGGGTTTGCTAAAAGACCCTGAGTTGTTTGCCCGATCCCTGGACCAATTTACCTCAATGAGACAAATAGAGGAAATCATTCTCTCAACCTGGGAAAAAGAGGCGTCAGATCAATCTTTGCTTCTTTCGGAGTATGCACACCGTCATGGCCTGATCGTAGCTGCGGTACCAGAGCCAGTTGAGTGGAGTGGTCATTTACTGAGCCAAATGGTATCGCTATACGTTGGTCTGGGTCGGATCAAAAAAGAGAACTACGTGCTAAAGACCAGAACCGACGTCTTTATTGAGCCAGACGCGCTCGCTAATGCCTTTACCAATGATCTCACGTTAAATTTGCCACAAAATTTTGAGCAGGTAAGGTCACCCTTTGATGAAAAAATATGCGTGTGGGGGGTGGAACTGACCTCCCCATTCTATATTCACGATCTTTTCTATTTTGGACGCCATGCCGATATTTCCAGGCTCGTTAACATGGATATCCGTTACGATATACTCTACGAAATGTCTAAGGAGAAAATTCATATCCGTCGCTTCCTGCATCCCTTCATTAACGAATTTCCTATTTTCGAAAAGTTCCTTCATGTAGAGCATGTTTTGGGTAATACGCAAGAATTTCCAAATGAATACCGTTATTATGTTCTAGAAAACCTTCTGGAGGATGAGGTTTATATTCTAATTCTGGCCCTGTATTACAGAGTAGTAGGCCACTACTATACAAATGAATGGGGCCCAAAGAACGTGTTTACGTGGCGAGACGTCCCCGATCAGGTTGAATATTTCCCGGGGAAAACGTTTAGTGAGTTGTTGCTAGGAGATCGTGAGAAAAAAGCCCTGATGATACGCGGTGACAGTCTGTTTGATGCAATCAGTGAACGCTCTTACGGCCCATGCCCTATTGGAGACCGCTTCGATGCGGCATTCGATTACATCGACAGTCTTGATGACATTCGTAAGGCTGGTCTGGAATATGATTTTGACGCGTTCATAGAGAGGGCTCTCAATATTGGGAGTTCTGCCGTAGATAAATTGAAGCAGGATTTTACCTGAACTAGTTTATCTCAACGCTTGTCAAACTCTTTTACTTTTCGTAGCTTCTTCTTCTTCCGTGGTTTCCCATAAAGGAGAGTATCCGGGAAATAATAGGGAACGTAGTAGGGCTGGAGAGATTTTTTAGGCCTGATCTGCGGCTGTACCCGCAACTGTGAGCGGTAAGGCAACTACCACTAAACGCCACTCGGGACCACCCGGGGAAGGTTGGTAGAAGCCTGGGACCCGCGAGCCAGGAGACCTGCCAGGGAATGCGTCGCCTAGTCTTCGGCCGGGATTTGCCGGGGGCGCGGTAAGAGCCGTTTGTGGTGACGCCTTGTTGGTGCTGATTAATTATCAGTATTAAAACGGGGTGTTTTTTCACTTAGGCCAAACATCCTCCAATTATACTGACAGTTAGTTATGCACTATGGGTGTGTCCGGCGGCGAATGGGTGCCAAACTAGAAAATTGGTTCTTAGATCCTGGTCGGGTTATTGAGTGATGGAGAATCAAGTGAGGATAGCATTAAATTTCAAATTTCGCGCACTGAAACCCCAAAGGATATTGTCGCTGCTTTGTTCGCGGCTGATTTATTCGACAACAGAACTTCATGGAAAAACGCTGAAAAAGAATAATCTTGCGATATACACTGTCTTAAGCATTTTCTCAGTTTTCTGCGCCTCCCTGGGTAATCCCGCCAATTCTGGCGGTCTCTATGATATGTCGAGGTTGATAAACGAACCCCATCCATTTGAGAATATTAAATATGAGCCCAGTTTGAGATTGAAGAAGGACATTGCCCAACCCATCGTACCAAAAATGATCGTTGAGGCTCCAAAAAAGCTCAGTAAAAAGGCATCTCCAACTCCAATATCAAAACCGACAACAGTCATTGGGTCTCTAAAAAATGCTACGACAAAGGCATCTCCAACTCCAATTTTAAAACCGACAATTCCACGGGTTCTCCCAGAGATTTTAGTAACAGCAACACGTATTGACGTCGGTTTACCAGGCTCATCTGTGACGATTATAGATAAAGAAAATATCAAAAACTCCGCGCTTGATGATCTATCTGTGATACTGGGTCAAGAGGCCGGCATCCAGACAAGAGATTTCTTTGGCGGTCTGAATGGCACACGGGCAACCATTGATATTCGGGGATTTGGCTCCGTGGGAACCCAAAACTCTCTTATCTTAATTGATGGCAGGAGGTTGAACGATATTGATCTTGCCAACGTTGATCTCGGTAAAATTCCTATCGAAAATATAGAACGAATTGAAATTATACGCGGTAATGCTGGTGCTGTGTTATATGGCGATGGTGCTGTCGGTGGCGTGATTAACTTTGTAACCAAAGCAGAAACAGAAAAACCAACCGAGGCAAATTTGGAGATCTCTTATGGTTCCGAAAGGCGTAAAGAAATCAAATTTTCGACGTCTAAACGGATTGGTGGTTATTCCTCTCGGGTGTTCCTTAACAGTATTTATTCAGACGGTTTTAGGGACAACAATAACTATATTCAACGAAATTTCGCCGGTGAGGTTAAGAAATCAGGGAACCAAGGTAATATATTTATTAAACTCGGCCTAGATGACAGTTCATTGGGGTTGCCTGGCGGTCGGGAAGTAAACAGACCCGCGGGCATTGATTTGGTATCAACCGATCCCACTGGTACAACAACACCATTTGATATCGCTCTTCAAAACGGCATTGATTTGACAATTGGCGGCACATACCAACTAGATGACAACACCGAGCTAATACTTGATGCCGGAATGAAGAGGAAGGATCAGGATTCAACCCTTGATAACAAACGCGTCGATACTGATTTAACAACTTATTCATTTACTCCACGCGCCAATACTAAATACTCGATAGGACCGTTAGCTGCGACGACCAAATTTGGACTAGATTACTATTACGCGAACTATAATTCGGACCGAAAAGAAGGTTCATCCGCTGTAGTACCAGACGATCGCTATAACGCGTTTCAACAAAGCATCGCCCCCTATGCCCAGAACACATTGGCCCTAACACCCAAGACGGACTTGAGTTTCGGGCTCAGATTTCAACACGTTAACACGGTAGCCGGACATACGAAGCGTGTTGCTGGTACTATTCCATCACAGCAAGAATCGCTAAACGATCACGAAATACAATGGGCAGCTAATCTTGGCTTAAATCATAAAATTACAAATTTTTGGAACGTGTTTTACCGTCTGGGCCGAAGTATGAGAATTCCGACCATAGATGAACGTATTGGCAGTGGTGTAGAGGACACAAATTTCAAGTTAAATACCCAAACGTCGAACGATGCAGAAATTGGGTTTGAATACACCAGCAAAAATTTATCGCTGCATTCCAGCGCCTGGTCTATGTATATCGAGAATGAAATAGCCTTTAATTCGCAAGCTGTCGCCTTCGGGACGAACGTAAATTATGATCCCACAAGAAGATACGGCTTTGAAAATAATGCCGTCTATAAAGTGTCAGACAAACTAAAGATCAACGGTAATTTAAATTTTATCCATGCAGAATTTAGGGAAGGACCTTTCGAAGGCAACGACATTCCACTGGTATCCCCTTGGACTGCCAGTAGTGGATTATTATGGAACGTGTTTGGTGAAAAGTTAACGTTATCAGCAACTTTAAACTGGTGGGATCGCAAATATCTGGAGAACGATGAACGAAATATTTTTGAGAAGATTCCGTCAGCAGCTGTTGCCGACCTGAAGGTAGGGGGTCAACTGAATTCTAAAAACTATGGTCACGCCATTTGGTCTGCCAAAGTTAATAATGTATTCGATGAAAGTTATTACAACTATGGTGTTGCGAGCGCTACTTCGGCAAATAAATTCAACGCTTTTCCATTGCCGGGGAGAACTTTTCTTCTTACCGCCGGTTGGAAGTATTAACAAATTAATCGACGTTCAAATATGGAGAGGAAAGAAAAATTATATGCATTTCATAATCATTAATTTTGTCTCTTTCTTCTTTTTTCTGTCTTCATTGGCAGCAAATGAACGTCCAGAACGCGTCGCATCCCTAAATCTCTGCACCGATCAACTGGTTCTCCAATTATTGGATCGAGACCGCATAGTATCCGTCACCTACCTAGCGACCAACCCTGTAATTTCTTATTCTGCTCATCGTGCTATAGGCATCATAAAAAATCACGGCTTGGCAGAAGAGGTTGTAGCATTAAACCCAGATCTCATCTTAGCGGGGGCCTTCACCAGCCGCCCTACAACATCACTTCTTAAAAAATTAGGGTATCGCGTCATAGAATTTGAGATGGCCGGTAGTTTTGAGTCCTTGCGACAAAACATAATAAAGGCTGGAGAGGTTCTCGATGAGGAGAAAAAAGCAGGACGACTGGTTGCACAATTTAACACAGCGTTAGGTAGTGTAGCCCCAAATGGACGTCTCGTATCGGCTATCATTCTCCAGCCTAACGCTGCAGGTGCGGGTAACGTATCCTTGTTAGATGATATCCTCCGGGCAGCAAGCCTCACGAGCATTTCTTTAGGTCAAGGCATCTTGGGCATTGGTTGGTTGACATTGGACCAAGTTATCTGGGCTCAACCTGAGCTAATTATTTCTGATGTAGACCCAAGCTGGCCATCTTTGGGGCACTTTGCAATGCGCCATCCCGCCTATCGCGCGATACTTGATAAACAAGGACGGGTTCCCCCTCGGGTGACCTTACCGGCAAACCTTTGGAATTGCGGGGGACCGCAAGTAGCCAAAGCCGTGTCCATTTTGGCAAAAGCCAGGGCAGCGGCTCTAGACCTAAGAGAAAACCGTTGAAACCGTCGCTCAACGCGGCGCAGACAAGGAAAATTTCTTTCCCGTTACTGCTTGGTACCTTATGCATCTTGGTTGTTATCTTTTTTTTATTCTCGGTGTTAATCGGCAAGGTAATGATCCCGGTCGGGGTCATACATGAGGCCTTTGCCGAGTTCGATACTGCCTATGGTGTGATTATCCGCGAATTACGCCTTCCTCGGGCCATACTTGCTATGGCGATAGGGGCAGGACTTGGTGTAGCAGGAGCCGCACTCCAGGGACTTCTCAGGAACCCACTCGCTGAACCCGGATTGATCGGCGTCTCGGGAACAGCGGCATTAGGGGCAGTTATTGCCTTTTACAGCGGACTTTCGGTGACTTTTCCCTTTGCCCTTCCTGCGGGAGGCATGATCGGAGCACTGATATCTGTGGTACTCCTCTATATGTTAGCAGGCCGTGACCCTAGCGTGTTAACCCTTATTTTAGCAGGGGTCGCAATAAGCGCCCTTGCAGGAGCCTTGACAACCCTAGCATTAAATCTTTCGCCCAACCCCTACGCGGCATTTGAGATCTTTTTTTGGTTAATGGGTTCCCTGGCGGATAGAAGCTTAAATCACGTAGCTTTGGCAGTCCCCTTTATCACTGTAGGTATAGTATTACTGATGACAACCGGACCCAGTTTGGATGCTCTGACACTTGGGGAAGACGTTGCTCAAAGCCTCGGTGTGCGACTTTCTGGTCTTCAAGCCCGGGTAATAATAGGCACTGCTTTAGCAGTTGGTGCCTCGGTTTCTGTGGCTGGTGTCATCGGTTTTGTTGGATTGGTAGTACCACACCTTTTAAGACACGCTGTCGGACAAAGCCCCTCCCGTCTCTTAATCGTTAGTGCACCAGGTGGGGCGGCGTTAACATTAGCTGCTGATACTGCGGTTCGTTTTCTAACCAATGGGCCGGAACTCCACCTGGGAGTTCTGACTGCTCTCATTGGAGCACCCTTTTTTCTCGGATTGGTCTTAAAGATCAGGAGAGAGGGATAATGGCCAGACTGAGTTCAAAAAATCTCTCCGTACAAGGCAATAATGTTTCCATTCTGAATGAAGTTTCAGTGACTTTTGGCCCCGAAGAACTAGTGGGTGTAATTGGGCCAAATGGTGCGGGTAAGACAACACTATTGAAGAGCCTTCTTGGCCTTTTAAAACCGTCGAGTGGTGACATTACCCTGGATGGAAAAACTCTTGGATCATGGGGCAGAATAGATATAGCAAAACGTATCGGTTACCTCGCTCAGGGTGCACCATGTCACTGGCCAATGACTGTTGAGAGAATTGTCGAGATTGGTTGCTCACCTCATTCACTACCACTATGGGGGATTGATGCTGAGGATCGGAAAATAGTCGAGAATGCCCTGCGATTAACTGGGATATCTCACCTTCGCGATCGCATTGTTACCTCCTTATCCGGCGGTGAGAGGACACTAGTTATGATTGCTCGATGCCTCGCTGGTCGGGCTGAGATATTACTAGCAGATGAACCCGTGACAGGTCTCGATCCACGTCACCAGATTAAGGTCATTCAAACCTTACTTAGTAGTGTTACCAAAAACACAGGGGTTGTGATGGTACTACACGATCTAAGTCTTGCGGCACGTTACTGTACACGGCTCATTCTCATACATGAAGGCCGCGTTACAGCAGAGGGGGATCCTACGTCAGTCCTTACACCGAAAAATCTCTCGGATGTTTATGGTATTGATGCCAGTTTAAGGGAAATCGATGGGCAGGCGTTGGTTGTGTGCAAAGACATTAGGATTTAAACCTTGGAGCTATCATACGCACCTAAGTTCTCCACAAAAATTCTGTCACTGGAGGCGCCCGTCACAGAAGATGCCTGGTTTAGGCACTGTTGCCGATGGATATCTGGCGCATCAGCACTCTCCATAACAACATCTATTACATGTCACGCTGCTATTCTTGCCATTCTGTTATTTGACACACCCATCCCCAAAGATATGGACAATCTAATCTCTGTTGAACTTGTTTCGTCAGATTTGATCCGATCCAACAGCACAAAATCCCATCAGGAAGTTGATAAGCCGGAAAACAATTTAGAGGTGGTGAGCGAACCCAGATCGAACGATCTGGAACCCAGGACTAATCCGATGCCCCCCATCGAGGTCAATCAGAAACTTGATCAAACTATAACGTCAGAAAATCTTACCAAGCGCTCCAAATTAATCCCTTTAAAAACAGAACGAATTAATATCCCGAATGAAAAACAGCCTTCTTCTGGGCCGCAGTATTCAACGACGGTTCCTACTCCAAATCGACCGAATTGGGCGCCTACCAAAAAACCTAAAGCACCGATAATGGATGAGAAAACTGCAGAAATTGCTAACTCTTCTTCATTCAAACCTTTGAAGTCAGTTGATTTCACTGTCAGCCACGACTTGCCTGCAATTGCTGGTGTTTCGGTCCCGCCACAAACAAAAGAGCTTCTTCTGAATGAAAGAAATACTCCGCTTTCTCTCACACGTGATTCAAATCAAATACCCGATCCTTCACCTCAGGTGGCTTCTATTACAGAAGGTTTTAATCAAAGTTTTGACACAAACCATTCTATCGAAATCGACAGAATAAATGACATTACTTTCAGCAAGGAGCTACCCAAAAAGGTTAGCAATATAGAAACCAGTAGTTTTAGGGGACAGGTTGCAGCAATAGTATCTCCAAGATCTAGAAATCGTAAACTTGACGAAGGAATAACAAAATCAATAGGCTCGGAGAGAGAAAACGCCGACGCCTCTCCGATAGCGGGCAATCCAAAACCACTTTATCCTGTGCGAGCAGTACGTAAGGGGTTGCAGGGGCGGGTCGTTTTGAACGTAGAAGTTTTACCCTCTGGAGATGCGGGAATTTTAAAGACCGCTATAAGTAGTGGTCATTGGGTTTTGGATCAGGCTGCCATTAAAGCAGTCCGCCAATGGCAATTCACTCCCGCAAAACTGGCTGGTATATCAGTACTTTCTTATGTTCAAGTACCGATTCAGTTTAAATTACGTTAATAGGCTGCATTGCCAATGTCGAATGTTTCTCTACGTAATCTGTAATAGCTCCCTCAAACTCCAATATTTTGACTGCGGTCTAAACGACATTAAGCACTGATGGTTATTGTTGGAGAGAGTATGAAATGTAATATATGTAAACCATCCGCAACGAAGTAATACGATTAGTCATAAATGGCGAAGAAAACATCAAAAGGGAAAGTGGCTGAAGTAGTCGAGGAGCAGCCGATTATAGAGGTAAAACAGGATTGGATGGATGACCTCCAAATCTGCCTTACCTTTCTTACCCGTATTCCCATACCTGGCGGCCTCGTTATCAGCAATCCATCGGTCGCCCAAGCTACTCGCTTTTTTCCAATTATAGGTTCTCTGATTGGGCTCGTCGGTGTCATAGTGGCAACAATTGCAGATATTTTAGGACTACCCTTTGAGGTCTGCATTCTTATTGCTCTACTCTCTATGATATTAATTACAGGAGCACTACATGAAGATGGCTTTGCACGCACTGCCGACGCCATCTCTAGACGTGTTGAAAATAAAGAGCAGCGCCTAGAAGTCTTTCGGGATAGTCACGTTGGTGTTGTTGGGATACTAGCCCTCATATTTGCCGTTGCAGTCAAATGGGCTGCTCTTGCGACGTTTTCCCTAGGATGGGCATTGGTTGGCCTGTTTTTAATGGCTGTCATCTCGAGGGGCGGGCTTCCTATTTTTATGCGCTATTTGGCTCCATCAGCGGAAGATGACCACTCCAAATGGTTGGAACAACCTGAGTTCGACAGGTCTACCGTTTCAGCCATTCTGGCTCTGCTGGTATCTTTCTTCGCCGTCGGGTTTTGGATTACGATCGCCATTATCATTGTGCTTACCATCGTTACCGGCTTGGCCTCATGGTTGGTGACAAGCCTTTTTGGCGGCAAAACAATACATGCGCTTGGAGCACTTCAGCAGCTTTCTGAAATCTGTATTATTCTTACCATTGCCGCATTGGGTGGCGATTGAGCACAATTACGCGCTGGTGGTGGATTCGGCATGCACCGAGTATGGGCGATCAAGGTATTATTCATGGCCAAGACAACGTTAATGCTAACCTCTCAGATACGGGCGCCATCAGGCGGTTGGGTAAGAGACTTCCAAAAGATGGGCTCTGGTTTTCCAGCAATCTTCGACGCACCATAGAGACTGCCAAAGAGATTTCCGGGGGAGGAGGGTTACACCGACTGAAATACCGGAATTTGCCGAGCAGAATTTTGGCCAATGGAATGGCCAAAAATGGAAAGAGCTACCAAAAAAGGAGATGGATAATTTCTGGACAAACTATAGTGACCAAAAAGCACCGGAAGGAGAAAGTTTCCGCGAGCTCGTAAACCGGGCAACCACAAAAATTAAGTGTATGACCGCCGAAAATATTGGACGAAATTTGATCGTAGTAGGTCACGCAGGTACGATCCGTGCCGCCTTAACCCTCGCTCTCAACTTACCCTTGAATTCTGCGCTTTATATGAGTGTCTCAAACCTGTCGTTAACAAAGATAGAGGCATTTGATGAAAATAATCCATTCCCCTGGCGAGTGGAGTTCGCAAATCTGCCGGCGACCTTAGAGAATAAGAAGATATGAAGTTATAAAACCAGAATTGCTCGAAAATCGTTCACGTTAGTATATGTGGGTCCTGTTATGACTAAATCACCTAATCCCTCAAAAAACGTGTAGACATCATTATTTTCGAGATACTTTTTAGCATCAAGTCCAGATTTGTGCGCCCGGTGGAGCGTATCAGGCTTTACAATAGCTCCAGCGTTATCTTCGCTGCCATCAATTCCGTCGGTATCACAGGCTAGTGCATATACATTTTTGGCGCCGTCCAGTTTTAGTGCAAGACCAAGCAGAAACTCCGTATTTGGCCCCCCCCTACCCCGTCCATTAACGGTTACGGTCGTTTCACCTCCCGAAAGATAAACGTGTTTTTGTTTATTTTCTCGCAATACCAGCTGGGCTACGTTTTGGCCAACAACCCTGGATTCACCTTCTATAGCGTCGCCCAAAACAGTAACCTCGATACCATGGTTTTTTGCATGAGATTTGGCTGCTTCTAGAGAGGATTTTGAGGATCCAATGATAGAATGCGTACCAATAAATGATACACCTTCTTTTTCCTTCACTTTACTTTTTAGGTGTCCCAAAACGGATGAGGGAATGCTTAAATCGTACTTCTCGAGGATTGCTAAGGCGTCTGAAACCTTTGACGTGTCGGGGATCGTCGGCCCAGAAGCCACGAGGGACGGATCATCTCCCGGTACATCGGAAATAATTAATGTATGGAGGCGAGCGGGCATACAAGATTGACCGAGACGACCACCCTTTACTGCGGATAGATGCTTGCGTACCGTGTTTATTTCAGAAATTGGAGCACCGCATTTAACCAACATTTCATTTACCATTTGCTTGTCTTTAAACGCGATGTTATCCGCTGGTAAAGTCAGAAGTGCTGATCCACCACCTGAAATCAAACACAACACCAAATCATCTTCGTTTAAACCTTCAAGGTATCCCAGCATTCTGCCAGCTGCCTTTAAACCCGCTTCATCCGGAATAGGATGAGATGCCTGAACAATTTCTATGTAATTACATGGTCTATGAAAACCGTAACGGGTTATGACTAAACCCTCCATTGGTTTAGTCCAGTGGCGTTCAACTACTTCTGCCATTGCAGCTGAGGCCTTCCCTGCTCCGATTACAATCGAACGACCCTCTGACGGTTTCGGCAAATAAGCAGGAAGACACTCCTGTGGTAGTGCCGCCTTTACGGCAACCTCAAATAGGGATTTTAAAAATTTGACTGGGTCATCCATAAGTCCGTTTTATCTCGTTAATTCGCAGTTGGATAGAGTGCCGCTAATACCTCTGTTCATTAGACTTGTTCGAAAGAGGTTCATATACTAACCAATACAGGATACGAGGGAGAAAATCGGTCATGGAGAGATCTTTCGCTAAGGAAATTGAGCTATTAAGACTTGGCAAAGGTGAGACTTTCCACGGGGAAGGTATTCTTGCCGTTACAAAGGCTCTTTTACAGTCAGGAGTATCTTATGTCGGCGGTTATCAGGGAGCACCTGTATCCCACCTGCTAGACGTTCTGGTTCAGGCAAAGGATCTGATGGGTGAACTCGGTATCAACGTAGAAGCCAACACTAGTGAAGCTTCAGCTGCAGCTATGTTGGCGGCATCTATTAACTACCCGGTTCGGGGAGCGGTTACCTGGAAGTCCGTAGTTGGAACAAATGTAGCTGCTGACGCGCTTTCCAATCTTTCCTCGGCTGGCGTGAAAGGCGGGGCGCTCATTATTTCCGGTGAAGATTATGGTGAAGGTGCCAGCATCATACAGGAACGCACCCACGCCTTCGCTCTGAAGTCTACAATCTGGATGGTAGACCCGAGACCAAACCTCGAAACGATCGCCCATATGGTGGAAAAAAGTTTTGAATTATCAGAAGTGAGTAATTCCCCGGTTATGATGGAGTTGCGAATTCGGGCGTGCCATGTTCAGGGATCATTCAAAGCTAAGGATAATGTAGTTGCCAAGGTTAGTTCAATTAACAAAGAAGAAGAGCCAGCTTCCTTTCTTTATGCACGACTTAGCCACCCACCAGTGACCTTCATCCAAGAAAAACAGAAATTGGAACATCGACTTCCCGCTGCACAAAAATTTATTCTCGAAAACCAATTGAATGAGGTTATTTCGGGGGATATTTCTTCCCACGGGATCATCGTGCAAGGGGGTCTTTTTAATACGCTGATGCGCCGTCTAAGTAACCTGCATTTGGCAGACGCCTTCGGTAACAGCCGAATTCCCATTCTTGTCCTAAACGTGACGCATCCTCTCGTACCTGAACAAATACAGGAATTCTGTTTAGCAAGAGAGTCGGTATTGGTTATGGAGGAAGGTAATCCAGAGTTCATAGAGCAACAGATAGGACAAATTCTCCGGCGCGCTGACATACAGACACGCCTTCATGGAAAAGACATACTTCCCCTGGCAGGCGAGTATTCGGCAGAGGTTGTCACGAAAGGCCTTGTAGAGTTTCTTAGTCAGAACGAACCCGACGGCGTAAATGTCGAAATTCTGAGGGATGAAGCGGCAAATTTAGCGAATATAAAATTATCCGCACAAGGCTCCCTTGATGAGAGCCTGCCACCGCGTCCGCCCGGTTTCTGCACAGGTTGTCCAGAACGTCCCGTATTCTCCGCCATCAAACTCCTCAAAGAAGAGATTGGAGACATCCATATTGCAGCGGATATTGGTTGTCATGCATTTGGCACATTTGAGCCGTTTAGCATGGGTAATTCTATCCTGGGCTATGGAATGAGCCTAGCAAGTGCTGCCGGCGTCCGACAGATTCAAAAAAAACGTACAATCAGTATTATGGGGGATGGCGGATTTTGGCATAATGGTCTGCAAACTGGTGTCCTATCGACGCTCTTTAACGAGGGGGATGCCATACTGATCATCATGCAGAATGGATATGCCTCTGCGACTGGGCAACAATACATACCCTCAAGCGTAAAACTTGATAACCAAAAACCCATATCCATTGACATTGAAAAGACGCTTAATGCTTTAGGTGTTAAATGGCTTAAGACTATCCGCACCTACAGTGTCGATGTAATGGTTAAAACTCTTCGGGAAGCGATGACCACAAGTTTTGATGGCCTTAAAGTCATTATAGCTGATGGTGAATGCATGTTAGCCCGTCAGCGGCGTCTGAAAACGGATAATAGACGGAAAATCAAGGCCGGCTTAAAAGTAGTAACGCCACGCTTCGGCGTAGATGATGAAATCTGTACCGGTGATCATTCCTGTATCCGGCTCTCAGGATGTCCGTCGTTGACCATAAAACCTAGCCCCGATCCATTGCGAACGGATCCAGTCGCGCACGTCATCAATAGTTGTGTAGGATGCGGGCTTTGTGGTGAAATTGCCCATGCTGCCGTACTATGTCCCTCATTTTACAAAGCCGAGCGCATCCAAAATCCTGGACAAATAGAAAAAGTCATCCACAGGATCAGGCAAACCATCATTGGTCTCATGACAAATGAAAAATCTATAGTATGACGAACAAGGAAATTACTTCTTCACTTAATATCCTCATCGCCGCCATGGGTGGTGAGGGCGGTGGTGTTTTAATGGACTGGATCGTAAAGACTGCGATAGCAGCTGGCCTTCCGGTCCAGGCTACATCGATACCCGGCGTTGCCCAGAGAACAGGGGCTACAACATATTATATCGAGATATGGCCGGAAAGATTAGATGACGACGCGAGCAAACGACCGATTTTCTCTTTAAGCCCGGCAATTGGAGAGATCGATATTATGATTGCCACTGAACTCGCTGAAGGTGCGCGGGCGCTTGGTAACGGGTTTATTACTCCGAACCGCACAACCTTGATTTCTTCAACTCATCGGGTGTTTTTAACTCTAGAGAAGATGGCAATGGGGGACGGTCGATTAGACGATAAAAAACTATATGCGGCACTTAAACGAAGCGCCAAAAAGTCGGTTATGTTCGATGCCTCCGAGGTTGCAGCCCAGCACAATACCATCATAAATGCCGTGTTATTAGGAGCTTTGGCAGGAACAGGGGCTCTCCCCTTCGAACCCGATGCATATACAGCTTCAATTGAAGCCGAAGGAAAATCTATTGAACCGAACCTCGCCGGTTTCAGGGCAGGGCTTGAAAATTCTCAGGCCGGAAGCAAACGTTTCGGACAGGACATTATTAATTCAGAAACAGGCGGCAAAGTTGCACTAAATCTGGAAACCAGGATTAATCAGAATTTTCCTGCGGAAACGAGAGATATTATTATTCACGGCGTCAACCGTTTAACAGACTACCAGAATACCGCCTACGCGGAGAGATATCTCGATCGTTTAACCTCATTTACGGAGATCGATAGCGGCCTTTGCCGTGAATTAGGGCGACACCTGGCTGTTCGCATGTCATTTGAAGATATTATAAGAGTTGCTCAAGCCAAAGTTCGTGAAAACCGTTTTAATCGTATCAGACGCGAACTTGGCGCTATGGAAACAGAACCGTATCACATCACCGATTTCTTCAAACCCGGAATACGGGAATTTTGTGATTTGCTCCCGCCAGCACTCGCCAAAACAGTTTTGTCGTGGGCGGAACGGTATGGTTACCTGGATACATTTTACTGGGGAATGCAGGTTCGGACTACCAGCATTCTGGGCTTCCTGAAGATCTGGTTTCTCTCAAAACTCCGCTGGTGGCGTCCCAGGAGCTATCGATGGTCGGAAGAACAGAAACAAATCGACGATTGGCTTACCCTTGTTAAAAATACAGCTGAAAATAATATCGAAATAGCGAGGGAAGTGGTAGAACTTTCACGCTTAATAAAGGGTTACGGCAGCACACATCGACGGGGTCTTTCCAACTTCGGGCTTATCGTTGACACATATGTCACACCTCTTCTAAACGATCCTGGTCTCTTAGATGGTGCATCTTCCAGCATCAAGGAGGCAAGGGAGGCGGCTCTCGCCGACCCCGAGGGAGAGGCCCTTAAGATGGTTTTAGAAGATAATGGACAAAGGGAAGATGCCTTGGCTGCAGAGTAGCTATACTAAACGATGATAATAGCTTTAGTTGATTTAAGTTTGGTATCACGAAGGAATTAACGTACGGCAATGTTAATCTCTTCATTTTTTGATTGAAAACAGAATTAACCATAAACAAGAGGTAAATTATGATTGGTGTTATTGGAGGAACCGGGGTCACAGGCAGTCAACTCGTCGCCGCGCTACAGGCAAGAGCAGCAGAATTTCGGTGTATTGTTCGTGACCCAGATGCTGCAAAGGCTAAACTGGGAGATGATGTCGAACTTGTTCGGGGAGATTTATCGGATACATCTAGTCTAGGGTCTGCAATGAGTGGGTTTGATACACTTTACATTTTGTGCGGTCACAGCCCCATGTTACAGCAATTAGAGATCAATGCGTTGGAAGCAGCCAAAAAAGCTGGTGTCTCTTATATCGTCTACGCGTCAGGTTCTGAGAAAGGCATTCGACCCGACAGCCCCTCCAAAGTCATGCAAATGCATTATCATGTTGAAGAGGCCATTAAATCAAGTGGTATAGATTGGGCAGTAAGTCGCCCAAACTATTTTATGAGCACTCTGATGAGCATGGCAGAGCCAGTTAAAAAAATGGGAAAACTAATTACTTCCCTACCCAAGGAAACAGGTATTTCAATGATCCACCCTACTGATATTGGTGAAGCAGCCGCCGAAATAATCTTGAACAAGGATCGCGCCGGTCGGACTTATTTCCTGACTGGTCCCGTAATAACCATGGGGCAGGTTGTCGAGGAAGTATCCAAGGCTGTCGGCAAATCTATTGAATACGTTCAAGTCCCTCCCGAAGCTGCCGAGAAGGCCATGGCAGATAAAGGTATGCCCGACTGGCTTGTAGCCCATGTGAACGGAATGATGGGAATTATAGCAAAGGGCGATATGGACGGTGTAACGGATTGGGTAGAACAATTGACCGGACACCCCCCCCGCACTCTGGACCAATGGCTAGATGGTGCTAAAGGCGCATTTGGCGGCTAAAAAAACCAAGAAAATTAGCGTAATCAGGCATTTAACCAAATTGTCAAATGCCGCTCATTTCGTCTGGGAAACGCGATAAGCGAAAGGCCGTAATGGGCTCCCAAGCAATGCCATTTTGGAAAGTACTTACACTGTTGAGTGGCCTGGCCATCCTCATGCCGCTCGTCATTGATATTTTCCTACCCGCCATACCGGCTATAGCCCAATCATTTCAGGTAAGTACAGGCGACATTCAAATCACGCTGGCATCTTTAAACCTGGGAGCAGCAATCGGACAACTCCTATACGGTCCTCTCTCTGATAGATTTGGGCGCAGGTGGGTTATAATCGTCTCCATGTCTATTTTTGCAATTTCCGGCTTTGCAACAGCTGCAGCGCCAAATTTAGAGTGGTTGAACATCTTGAGATTTGTCCAGGGATTAACCGCAGCTAGTGGCATGATAATAATTAGAGCCATCGTCCGAGATCTTTATGACGGGGCGCTTGCTGCAAAGATGCTGGCTTATACTTTTGTCGCCGGCAGTATCATGCCTATTGCCGCGCCCATAATCGGAGGGAATGTGACAGTTTGGTTAGGTTGGCAGCCCAATTTCTATATCATCGGGGGAATTGGTGTTTTGGTGTTCCTATCCCTTTGGAGATGGCTGGATGAAACCGGTGAGAAAGATTATGACGCAATCAGGTTTCAGTTAGTTTGGAGCAGTTTCGTGAGGATCTCTCGGTCCCGGGTTTTCCTAACATATGCGTATGTCGGGATTGGCCCCTTCGCAGGGCTTTTTGCAATACTAACCGCCTTGTCGTCTACCCTCATAGAATTCATGGGAGTTAGCCCAACGATCTTTGGATATTTGTTTGCATTAATCATGCTTGGTAACCTTACAGCGTCAATCGTTGCGGGGCGCCTGGTATCAAGTATTGGTGGAGTGCCACTCATCTATAGCGGTTGTGTAATATGTTTGGTTTCGGGTCTTGCCGCTGGGGGCTTTGCTTGGATGGGTATTGTAACGCCAGCAGGAATAGTCATTCCCTCCCTCGGGTTTATGATTGGTTTCGCACTGCTTGTGCCGGCTGCGACTGCAGGCGCAATGTCACCTTTCCCAAAGATGGCGGGACGCGCTTCCTCACTAATTGGACTGGTTCATCATAGTGCGGGTGCAATTACATCTCTTCTGGTAGGACTAATGGCTGATGGGACGCACATTCCTTTGGTATGGTCTTTAATCATTTGCGGCATTTTTAGCTTTCTCTCCATTTGGCCAGTTTGCAAACTTAAGCACGAACAAGGCCTATAGGAGAACACAAAATGTTGTTGGAATTACAACTCTGAGGCTGGCCACGTTTAGAGTTAGTATCTACCATCAGTTCATGACCCAACTGCATACAGACGTAATAATCGTCGGTGGTGGACCTGCCGGTCTTCTCCTTGCCATCGAACTTGGGAGGAGGCAGATACGAACCATCCTTTTTGATCAAGACTGCTCCACTACTATAAATCCCCAGGCCAATGCTACCCAAGCGAGGACAATGGAGCACTACAGACGGCTGGGCTTTGCTAACGAAGTGCGAACGCAAGGCCTTCCGCCGAATTACCCCACCGATATAGCTTACTTCACGACTTTTTCCGGTTACGAGCTTGCACGCTTCCAACTGCCTTCCGCAGATGAGGCCAAAGATCTGATCAAAAACATGGGGGGATCCTGGAGCGCTGCAGAGTTACCTCACCGTGTATCACAAATGTATGTAGAACAGGTACTACACCGGCAAGCAACTCGACTGAAATCTGTCGCTTTACGCTACCAACACGAAGTCACCAAAGTAATAGATAACATCGACCATGTGGAAGCCACCGTCGTCACTGACAAAAATACGTTTGTTGTTTCAGCCCAATATTTAGTCGGTTGTGATGGACCACGCAGTACTGTTCGCAAACACCTGGGTATTACAATGGAGGGAGAAACCAACAAGAAGCGGGACTTCGTTGGAGGTTATATGCATGCCGTCTACCTTAAGGGAAAACACCTCTATGATGCAATTAACGGGGATCCAGCCTGGATGCATGTTAATGTTAATCACCGTCGCCGATGTTTTTTAGCGGCGATCGACGGTAAATCTGAATTTGTATTTCACACCCAATTAAAATCGGGCGAAGACAAAGACAATATTTCTGAAATCCAAACCCGAAATATGTTTGCAGAATGTATGGGGAAATCTGTTGATTTTGACATTATCAGCCGCTCATCGTGGACCGCTGGATTTACATTAGTTGCCGAAAAACTATCAGTGGACCGCATTTTTCTAGCGGGAGATGCGGCACATTTATTCACACCTACCGGTGGTCTTGGCTACAATACCGCAATTGAAGATGCCGTTAATCTTGGCTGGAAACTAGCGGCGGTCATAAAAAAATGGGGAGGATCTCGTCTATTGGACTCATATCAAATGGAACGTCACCCCAGTGCGGTCCGTAATACTAATTACGCCCGGGGCTTCGCAGAATCCCTTGGTAGTTTCAAGCCCAAGCCGGAGTTAGAGGCGCATACCTCTGAAGGCTCTAAACTTCGTGCAGAAGCGAGTGACTACTTCAACCGCCATGGGCGAGAGGAATTTAATATTCCGGGCATCACCTTTGGTAACCGATATGACGGTTCCCCCATAATTGTCTCTGACGGAAGCGAACCTCCACCTGATCGGGCCAATATGTATCAACCGACTGCCTGTCCCGGTGGACGTGCACCTCATCTCTGGTTACAAAACACCACTGGTAAGACGACATCTCTTTATGATCAATTTGGTTTCGAGTTTACGCTATTATGTTTCGATGGAGGGGACAAAAATTTTATGGGGCCCCTTACTTCAACTGCTAAATCGGCGGGGCTTTTGCTATCAGTTGTCAACGTCGCCGGGGAAGAAGCCCGTGAACTTTATCAATCCAATTTTGCTCTCATAAGGCCCGATCAAATTGTCGCGTGGCGAGGAGATCAATTACCAGAAGAACCGGAAAAAATCATCAGGGTATTGACTGGTAAATAGAAATTAAGAATCAAAATTATGAATGGAAGACGTGCTGTTATCGTGGGTGGATCTATAGGCGGCTTGTTTGCCGGCAACATGTTGGTCCAGCAAGGTTGGGAAGTAGATATTCTCGAACGTGCGAAAGATGATCTCTCGTCTCGCGGTACCGGTATCGCCCGCCACTTAGAACTGGAACAATTATTAAAACGCCTTGGTATAGTGGTGGATGATACTGTCGGCATTGACGTTAGCGGTAGGACAGCCTTCGACCGGAATGGTAAAATTATCGCAGAATATAGTTTGCCACAACGTTTAGGCGCCTGGAACAGGGTATTTGAACCCTTATTCGAGAAATTTCCCAGAGAGCATTACCATAACGGATCTGAATTTACTGGAATGGAAACTACTGACGTTATCACCAAGGTTCAAACAGCAAATGGCCAGGTTTTTGAAGCTGATGTTGTTATCGGGGCAGACGGCTTCAGTTCAACTGTCCGGGAATTTGTTGCACCTGGCGTCAAGCCGACCTACGGCGGTTATGTCGCTTGGCGCGGCGTTAGCGATGAGGAAAACTTGACCGCGGAATTTCTGGCCAGCATCTTTTCTCATTATGCATTCCTTTTTGTACCAAAAAGCCTTTTGATCGGTTACCCCATGGCAGGTTCTAATGGGTCAGTTACCATTGGCAAGCGTCGTTACAATTATCTTTGGTATTACCCAACAACAGAAGAAAACCTCAAAGAACTTTTGACTGATAACGAGGGATACTTACATGAAAATGGAATTCCGCCACCTCTTATAAAAAGGAACCACATTGACGAACTAAAAATGAACGCTCAAAGACTTATGCCAGAAAACTTTCTGGAGGCAGTATTCAAAGCTGACACAACAATGTTTCAGCCAATCTACGATGTTAATTCCGATCGCATCGTTTTTAATAATGTAGCATTGATCGGGGATGCAGCCTTCGTCGCCCGACCGCATGTAGGGGTGGGTGTCCTTAAAGCCGCACAGGATGCTATTTCACTGGCGACCTCTTTGTCAGAATGCCACACAATTTCTGAAGCTCTTACGCGATACGAAAATGAACGTTTCCAAGCAGGAAAACGTGCAGTTACCCACGGCCGGAATTTAGGCGCTTTTATTGAGCGCGGATTGGATAAACCCGAGGACGACCCAACCCTTAACCTTCCGCCAGAACGCATAATACGGGTGAGTGGCCGACCCTATGAGCATGTTCTTGAACAAAATCTCTAACCGGCAATAGAGCGAGCCTCAAACACCTTTTATGGATAATTGCATTGAGGTTAATTTAGTAATTAAAAAATTCCATAAGGTGTTTAGCTATCCGTTATTGGTTCTGGACCGGCAAGCTTGCGCGTCAAATCCAGGCTAAACACATGTTTCATAGCAATATCCATACTAGGATTACGATTTAATAAACTCGTTAAATTCTCTTTTGGCCAGTGGACGTATCGGCATGCTCGCGTCGACAAAACGGTCGCCGTCGCCGCTCCACCCTGAATAAAAGACATTTCACCAATCATTGAACCGTCACGTCCATGGCCCAGTTCTTTGTCATCTCGTGTAATAATTACCTCACCGTTGAAAAGAAGATTTAAACCGTCAATGACTTTTCCCTGTTCTGCGAATTGGTGTCCACTTTCAACCGAACGCCACTCTGAAATGCGCATTAACTTCATAAATTCAAGAGACGTAAAGTTCTGAAATACCGTTTCATGTAATTCCATTTCTTCTTCGTTAAAACTGATAGATCGACGCTCAAGGATAATTCCAATTATGCGGTAGCCATTTATGCATATGAAGACTGAGAGCCAAAATATAACAAGCCAAAGTGGGGGCTCAAAGTTAAAGAAGTTATAGACAATACCTACAATACAGCTGACGATTGCCAAGGACCGCAGGAATATCATGTCACGCACATAGAACGACAGTGCCGTGAGAATAAAAGACGTGTGTCCCACCAAATCTAAGGGAGCCTTAAAAATTAAATGAATCAAATCTGCAAAAAACTCCGTGATCATGGTTTGGTTCTCCACTTTATCCAATGTGCATCGTTATAAATAATATAATAAAGAGGGTGCACTATTTCACCATCCCTATCTCCAAAAGCCCTCACGTCACATTTAAAAAACATATTCCATAAGCTTGTCACGCTTTAAATGATTAACGTCTTGTCTTGCGCTATAAGTGGGTATGGAGAAATGCGATAACATCAGTCCAATAGCTGCCCACGCTAAAAAACAATGTATGGCCATCGTCACCGTATGCCGGATAAACAATGAGGGTCGTATCTTTATCCGCCTCTTTTAATGCCCGAAAGAGTTGTTGGGTCGTTTTTAACGTATTTCTGCCGCGGGTCCTTCGAGATCCAGTATCATTCTCCGAAACAAGAACTAACACTGGCGCTGAAATCGCACCGGCCTGACTTAAGTTCAAAGAAGGGTGTACGGCCGACGCCATAATGACAACAGCCCTAAAATCGCGCCGCTGGACTGCCACTTGGTAGGTAAGTAAACCTCCCCTCGAAAAGCCCATCACGCCTATCCGGGAGGACC
>JYMV01010359.1_pt1 | contig 25812 bp, 26 predicted proteins | sample 338911 | NCBI WGS metagenome assembly JYMV01 (sample SAMN03354496, study PRJNA234377) | hydrothermal vent metagenome | biome: Deep sea; feature: Hydrothermal plumes at the Eastern Lau Spreading Center, Western Pacific Ocean; material: Seawater | place: Tonga | collected 2009 | depth 2000 m m
AGTACTTTGGCTAATGCTGTGCCTCCATCCATAAATTATTCCGCCATTTATAAACGCCGTTATTAATTCCAAGAAAACTTATTGTTCGGTAGTCGAACAATATATTTAATCATATTTGAGGACTATGTTGTGGACAATAAAAATGTATTAGTAGTGAGATATTCAGGTTTTCAATATTGATTGACTAACAAAATACTCCTATCACAACGTAATTGGCAAATGAAAATAGTTGTTGGTTTGGCGAGAGCTATAATTGTTGGAATAATTTAAATATGGCTTTAGAGAAATTTCAGACCCAAATAGGAAATATCACGAGTGCAATTGTTGGCGAGAAGCTAGACATTTCTTTGACCAAAAAATTGAACCATATGTTTCCACCAGATGGTCCCATTTTTCAGGGTGTTAAAGCAACTTGTATCTCCGCAATTGAAGAAGGTTGGATGTGCAACCGTGGTGATGACAGCTTAAAATTTGGACGCATAATTAAAGATCTCGACGGTTTTAGTGTTGACGTCGTGCTGATGAATAACGTAGTCGGTCCTCACCATCGGCATCCAGAGGGGGAGATCGATATGATTATGCCCTTATCAGATGACGCTAAATTTGATGGTAATGGCGTTGGCTGGTTGGTTTACGGACCTAATTCTGCTCACCAACCGACCGTGACTGACGGAAAAGCGATTATTTTATACTTGCTGCCGGATGGTGCTATTGAATTCACTGATATCTAAGTGGTCAGTTCCGCTCCAAGGTTGATAGATTTGCTCAGTTCATCTGAATTAATTGCGAGCTAATTCAAAGCTTTGGCGTGGGGCATAAAAAAAACTAACCTAAACAGTCGTTTCCCTATACCATCCTAGAGCTTCAATAACCGGCTGATCGGTAATTTCCAGAAGAGTGGCATTGATGGAAGCGCGGTGGTTGAAGAGTTTCCATGAGGGAACAGCAATTACATCTCCTCGCTGCCAATTAAAAGTTTTGTCTTCCACTTTGGTTGTGCCACTTCCTTCTGCGCATATAAACAAATGGTTGGCAGTGGATTTGACAGGATTTACAGTCATATGCTTGTCGAAGCGTTCTATATACAGCCTCATCGTTGGTATAGACGGTGTTTGGAGTTGAAGTCGCTTCCCATATCTCCCATTTGGATCGGGCACCAAATCCTCTAATTGGAGATCGAGGTCTCTCCATCTAATGTGATGATGTGATCCTTCCTTTATCGGCATTTCTTTATAATCTTCATCCCGAACCTCGAAGAATATGGTTTTTAAAGCCGCAACCAAGGGATCATCTAGGAAATCTATCCAAAAAGCTGGTGCCTCCAAGTTTTCATTTCCAAGACCATGCCACAACCAATTTGGAGTTAAAATTATATCGTTGGGCTCCATAAAAATTTTTTTGCCTTCTAGAGTTGTAAATGCGCCTTTACTCTCCAGAATGAAACGTCCTGCATTGATGGTGTGCCTATGAGCTCGTGCGAATTCTCCAGGAGCAACCATTTGATATGAGCAGTGTATGGTATTCAAACTCGTACGTTTTTCGGCAGCGGAATTTGCCATCCGAATGTTACGACGTTCTGCAACCCTCGGATTAATACTTGTTGCAGCCGCTTCCAGCAGGGCGCGGCCCGTTTCCCAATTCCATGTATCTGGTTCGAAATCATGAAGAGGTTCAGGCCGTAATCCGCCCTCTCCAATCCATCCTGGGATAAACCCAGCATCGATGATGGCTTGATCCCGCTCTTCGTCACTTGCGACCCGCAGGACCTCACCTGTTTTTTCATTTTCCATACTGACTACCCTAAATATTGAGTATTTGATCAGGTAGCTTAACCTACCTTATATACTATGAGTGGTATTTGTTAACCATTATTGCCTAAATCATTATTACCATTAAATAGTTTGTCGCCAACCCACTGGGAGCTTTTCTTCCAAAGTTATAACAAACTATACAGTCGAAAAATCGACAATTTGATCATCGTTACCAACCTTACCACTTAATTGAGATCCGTTGAATTATGGAGTAGGTTTCTACGTACAGTATCAAAGAACGGCTTGGATTTTGCCAGGGAATGATATGTTACTGACAGGCAAGGAATATTTGGAAAGTATCAGGGATGGGCGGGCGCTGTACGTGGGGAGCGAGCGCATCGAAGATCAAACCGTCCATCCGGCTTTCGCAGGTTGTGCCGGGACCTATGCCGCCCTCTACGACATGAAAGCAGATCCCTCCAACAGCGATGTAATGACCTTCGAGGAAGATGGTGAACGCTTCGCAACCTATTATCTCCGGCCCAGGAGCCAGGAGGATTTGATCCGGCGTAATTGTGCACACCGGATGATTACAGATTTCTGTTTTGGCCTTATGGGACGAACTCCCGATGCAGTTGCTGGGAATATCTCCGGTCTCGCCATGAAACCGGAAGTGTTTGATAGTGAACCTGGGGGCTTTCGTGAAAACCTTCTTCAAATTTACGAGCACATGCGACGCGATGATATATTTGCGACCTATGCGGTGGTTCCGCCGCCAGGAGCTCGTAATAAGGAGTATTACCAATCAGCTGGTGTTGCCCAACCCGCATGCAGGGTTACGGGAGAGGATGACAAGGGCGTTATACTCAATGGTATGAAGTTTTTGGCTACCGGCGCGGCTTATGCTCATGAAGTGCTTGTGGGTAATATTATGCCTCTAGAGCCTGATCAAAAAAAGGAATCAATTACTTGCGTGATCCCACTAAACCTTGAAGGTTTGACACTTTGGTCACGCCCACCTCTAAACCGAATGGACACAAATCCATTCGACAACCCACTCACGACCAAATTTGATGAATCTGATTGCATGCTAACTTTTAATGACGTGCATGTCCCTTGGGAGAAGATAATTGTTCACGATAATGCACCCTTATCGCGCAATATTTATACCCAAACGCCATCACATGTTATGGCCAACCACCAATGCAATGTCCGTTTTCATTCCAAGATGCGTTTTTTAGTGGGTCTTGCCAGCTTGATAACCAAAGTAACTGGTGCTCGCGATATTCCCGCGGTGCGCGAAACTCTTGCCAAACTCGCGGCTATGGAAGCCGGGTATGGAGCTATGATAGATGGGCAACTCTATAGATACCATGAGGTTGATAATGGCTATGTACTTTTTAATCGTCGCGCTCTTTATGCTGCGCTCCATTGGGCCATGGAAAATCATTCACATTTAATGGATACTGTCCGTGAGTTGCTAGGTGGGGGGCCTTTCCAATTTCCTGCGAGTATTGATGTGATGAAAGATCCATATCTTAAGGAGATGTTTGAGAACTATTGGTCCACTGGCGACTACGGCGCGAAAGAGAGAATGAAGTTCTTCAAACTTGCATGGGACTTAGTAGGTTCGGACCATGCAAGCCGCGCCACATCTTACGAAAAATTTTATGTTGGTCCGGCGCACGCTGTTCGAAACTACAATTTCGTAAACGCGCCTTGGGAAGAATTGCACGGTATTGCTGAAGGATTGATGGATACCTACGATATTCCGAGTGATGAAATGCTATTAAATGATGGCGGAACGTGAGGATGATAAGAGGAGATGATGCATGAACCAATTTACCAAAGGCCAAACAGTAGTCATTGGGCCCGAGGAAGGAGAGTCCTTCTGGCAACCTATCCCGTCGACTGGATTTATCACCAGTAAGATTACACCTTATAATTCGCCTTATGATTCCTTCTCAAGCGGTATACAGGTATTAGAACCAGGAAGCAGTGTTAGACAGCATGCGCACGAACGTAGCCACGAATTAATATTTATCTATGATGGAGAAGGGTATGCTGAAGTTGATGGAGAGAATTATGAGCTGCGACAGGGCTCTATGATGGTGGTTGGTAGAGGGACACAGCATATGATATTCAATGCCGGAAAAAATCACTTGAAAATGATGTGGGTTATATTTCCACCGGGCCTGGAAGACTGGTTTCGAGCGATCGGCAAACCTCGGACTTCCGGAGAGCCTGCCCCGGAACCTTTCGAGCGGCCCGATGATATTTCCTCAATCCAAGATCAACAACGCTTCGTTCGCCCAAAAGACTGAACTAGGCAATTATTGTTTACAATTTTAGTTGGCTACACGCCGAGATAGCGATGTTTTATTTCTTCGTTAGAATTAAGATTATCCGAGTCTCCTTCCCAGACTACGCGGCCGCGTTCGATGATGTAGTGATGATCACCAACACGGGTCAGTGCATCGACGTTTTTATCGATGACCATTATTGACTGGCCTTGAGCCCTCAACCCCTCTAAGCAACGCCAAATTTCATTTCGTATTAAGGGTGCTAGACCTTCGGTTGCCTCATCAAGGATAATCATTTTCGGATTTGTCATGAGCGCTCGGCCAATCGCCAACATTTGTTGTTCTCCTCCGGATAACTCGTTCCCCATAGCATCTTGCCGTGCCGTGAGCGCAGGGAGGAGATTTAGCACTTTATCAAGTGTCCAAGGTTCGTTAGAACCGGACCGGTTATCGGCAGTAGCAATTAAGTTCTCTCTAACCGTCAAGTTGGGAAATACTTGCCGACCTTCAGGAACAAGCCCAATTCCTAGTTGAGCTATTTTAAAGTCTTCCATGCCCGTTATATTTATATCGTCGAAAATTATGGAACCGGCATTTACGACAGCTTGTCCCATAATTGAACGGACTGTCGTTGTTTTGCCCATGCCGTTGCGGCCCATCAATGTCACTAACTGACCTTCCTTGATTTCAAGAGATAAACCAAAAAGAACTTGGCTCGTACCATAGGCTGTTTCAATGGAGTCAATCTTAAGCATTTGAATTCTCTTAATCCTCTCCGAGATAGGCGGCTTTTACATCCGCATTTTTTCTAATCTCTTCCGGAGTTCCGGTACCTATTACTCTTCCGTAAACGAGAACAGTTACGCGGTCTGCAAGGCTGAAGACAGTGTCCATATCATGTTCAATTAGCAACATGGAAATTTCACCCTTAAGAGTTTTTAAAAAATTACGCATGCGATCAGAATCCTCCGCACCCATGCCGGCAGTGGGCTCATCCAATAGCAACAGTTTTGGTTTTGTGGCCAGTGCCATTGCGATTTCTAACTGGCGTTGCTCCCCATGGGCAAGGTTACCTGCAATGATGCGAGTTCGTTTCCCTAAACCGACACGCTGTAACATTTCTTGCGCCGGTTCGATAAGTTTGGGGTCGTTGGAAGCATTTTTCCAAAAATGAAAACTGTGTCCCTGGTGTGCCTGAATTGATAGCGCAACATTGGATAATGCATCAAATTTCCTGAATATACTGGTAATCTGAAACGAGCGAGCGAGCCCTAAATGTGACCTGGTCGCTGCTGTTTCACGAGTAATATCTTTGCCAAGAAACTTAATTCGCCCGCCATCTGGTTTTAGCATACCCGAAAGCAAGGCAACCAAGGTTGTTTTCCCCGCACCATTTGGACCAATGATTGCGTGTATCTCACCCGGCTCAATCTCAAAATCGAGTTGATTAGTAGCAATCACGCCCCCAAAAGACTTGGTTAGTCCTTCTACCGTTAATGTCGGTTCAGGCATCGTTCTGATCTCTATCTGGAAGAAAACCCCAAAGACCTTTTTTTGCAAACAAAACAAGGAGGACGAGCAATGGACCAAATATAACCATCCAGTGTTCGGTCCAGCCTGAGATTATTTCTTCAAATAATAGATATGCTGCGGCACCAAATAGGGGACCAAAGAGGGTTCCCATTCCTCCAACCAGAACCATTATCATGATTTCTCCGGAACGGAACCAATGCATATATTCCGGAGTTACGAATTCGTTCAAGTTGGCGTACAGGAAGCCAGATAAACCACACATACTGCCTGCTATCGTAAAGGCTAATAGTTTGTAGCGGAAAGTTGAAAAACCGATAGCATGCATCCGCATCTCGTTTTCTTGCGCCCCGCGAATCACCACGCCAAAACGAGAGTTAATCAGTCGCCAGGAAAAGAGAGTTATGATCACTAAGAAGGCGAAGATAAGATAATAAAGATTGGTCTCGTCTCCCAGGTCAAAGGCTTCGAAAAAAATGGAGCGGTCAATAGGAAGTCCGTCGTCACCACCATATGTTTCCAGGCTTATTCCGAGAAAATACAACAGCTGCGTCATCGCAAGGGTGATCATTATAAAATATATCCCACTGGTCCTGAGACAAATGATACCAATGATAAATGCGACGATGGCCGAGCCAAAGATAGCAACAGGAAGTTGCAACCATGCGTTATTAATGCCGTAAAAAGACAAAATGCCGACCGCATAAGCACCAATTCCCAAATAGGCGGCATGACCTAAACTGATCATTCCACCAAAGCCAAGAATTAGGTCTAAACTAAGGGCGGCAATGGCAAAGATCATGATGCGCCCGATAACGGTCAAGTAAAATGGCTCATCTAAGACGAGAGCAATTGGTGGCGTAACTAAAAGAAGGCCGCTGACGGTGACTAAGAGCCATACCTTTATTCTATTGAGTTTCATGGCTCACCTTCCTCCAGCGGGAAATAATCCCTCGGGTCGGAAAAATAAAACCAATATCATCAGTAAATAGATTAGCATGGAGGCTAAGGCAGGCCCTGCTGTTTCGGCGATGTCAGATGGCACTACTCTCAACAAAAGGTCTGGCAAGTAGGACCGTCCGACCACATCAAATACACCGACCAGGATAGAAGCGACCAATGCACCCCGGATCGATCCTATGCCCCCAATAACAATGACGACAAACGCCAGGATAAGCATTTCTTCGCCCATGCCTGATTCTACCGAGAGGATTGGTCCCGCCATTAGACCTGCCAGGCCGGCGAGGAAAGCTCCCATACCAAAAATGATTGTATACAAGAGGCGGATGTTAACGCCCAATGCCCGGATCATTGGACCGTTGCTCGCGCCTGCTCGAATAAGCATCCCCGTCTTCGTTCTCGAAATTAATATGTACAAAACTGCAGCCACGAGTAGGCCGACACCAATTATTACTAATCTGTATGTTGGATATGGGATATCGAAAATTTGGGTGGGATCGCTCAAAGATTCTGGGATTGGCATATACTGGGCCTCGGCACCCCAGATCAGTTTTACTCCTTCATTAAAGAAAAGTATAAGGCCAAAGGTAACTAGAACTTGATCCATATGGTCGCGAGAATAAAGTCGCCGCAAGGTAACAACTTCAACTATGATTCCGATCAATAAGGATGCCGGGACCATCATAAAAAAGGCAAACCATAGGCTACCAGTCCAAGCGTAAAACGTCGCTGCAAAATAGGCTCCCAACATATATAGAGAGCCATGAGCCAGGTTAACTACGTTCATAATACCGAGCACCAGGGTTAGTCCGGCGGAGACTAAAAACAGGAATACACCGAATTGCATCCCGTTTAGGAGTTGCTCAAGAAGAAGGGTCATCGGTGATATCTATTTCAAATAGACAAAAAAACCTGGAACAGAATAAAAGGTTGGGGGAGAAAACTCTCCCCCAGCTAGCAAAAAGATTGGATGATTAAAGAGGAATTGGTTTAATACCTCTCTAATTCTACCACTGCATTTTGCACAGTTTGTGATAGGCGTCCTTATGACCGCGAAACACTGTGCCCCGTGTCACGATTTTTGGGTTGCCATCAGCATCTGCAACTACTTCCCGCTTATAGTAGTTTTGAATAGGACTATGATTATTGTTGTAAATGAATCCACCGCGTGGAGAGTCAATGCTGGCCGTTCGCATGGCGGCTCGGATTGAATCATGATCTTTAAGATTACCACTTGCACCACGGATACCGAGGTTAATTAACAGGGCAGCATCATACCCTTGCACAGCGAACATAGAGGCAGGGCGTTTATATTTATTAGCATAATCCCGTTTGAAGCGAACATTCGCCGGGCTATTAGAATCGGCATCCCAGAAGCTCGTGTGGATGTTGCCGATAGCAGCTTTGCCGTAAGCTTTAAGCATCATCCAGTCGACGGCAAATACGGTGTATAGCTTCATTGTTTTGTTCAACCCTGAAGCGTTGAACTGTTTAAGCAACGAAAGCCCCATTCCACCCGGTGCAAAGGCAAAAATGGCACCGGGTTTGGCTGCCCTTATTTTTGTTAGTTCTGCTGCCCAATCCGAATTGCCCAGTTTATAAAGGGTGCGGCCGGCAATCTTACCCTTATAATGGCGCAGAAATCCTGTCAGCATATCCTTTCCTGCTTGGTAGTTAGCCGACAACAAGTACACGTTATCTAGTTCTGCTTGGAATAACTTGCCCATTGCTTCCGGTGTCGCGTCGTTGTTCCAGGAGGATCGGAAGAAATAGGGGTTGCAATGTTTGCCATCCATTCCCGACCATCCAGCGTTGGTGCTAATGAGAAATGTCTTGTTCTTAAGCGCCTGCTTGTAGACAGCCGCGAGAACGTTGGACCAGGTAATACCGGCAACGAAATGAACTTTATCCTTTTTCAAAAACTTGCTCATAACCTGACGGCCGACATCGGGTTTGTGCTGAGTATCACCGATTATAATTTTTGTGGGCAGCCCTCCCAGTTTGCCACCAAGTTGATCCAGTGCCAGCAAAAAGCCATCTCGCTGGTCGCGACCATAGATTCCGCGTCCGCCGGGAAAACCAGCCATGAAGCCGACCCTAACTTCGTTGTCTTGCGCGACTGAAGGCTGAGGCACTGTCGCCAAGGACGTGGCGGCTAAGAGTGAGGCTGCCATAATTAATTTCATTTTCATCTGTTTTATCTCCCTTTTTTAGTCAAGTTAATGTGTTTTCTTAGTTGAGGAAAAACTCCTGGATGTGCGTTATTATAAGATTTTAGATTGTTGGCGTATCATATTACAATTTTTTTCTAATATAAATAGAGGTGCAATTTGGGGGAAGACTGCTCCCAAGTAAAACCTATTTTTTTCTGGACCGATTAAGTCCTCTATGTTCGTCAGAAAGAAAACTATAGATGGTCTATTAAGAACGTAATTGAAATCTTTGTATTTTTCCGGTAGCTGTTTTTGGTAAATCATCTACAAAGTTGAACCAACGTGGATACTTGTAGCGGGCGAGGCCGTTCTTGCAAAATTCAAGTAATTCATTGGATAGTTCTTCGGATGCATCTGTGATGTTGTTAAGCACAACAAATGCTTCGGGTTTAATCAGTTTATCGTCATCTGCGCGTCCGACCACTGCGGCCTCCAGCACCTGAGGATGCTCCACTAATTTGGCTTCGATTTCAACCGGTGAACACCAGATACCACCCACCTTTAGCATGTCGTCACTCCGTCCACAGCAGAAAAAGAACCCATCTTCGTCTCGGTAATAGGTGTCTCCCGTGAACATCCATCCATTCCTCAAACTTTCTGCAGTTTTTTCAGGATTTTGCCAATAAAGTTTCAAGAGTGACTCCCCCTTGATCATCAGGCTACCGGCTTCTCCATCAGATACTTCATTACCGTCCTCGTTAACGATGCGGGCTTGATAACCGGGTACGGGCTTGCCGCTAGCACCAGGTCGAATATCCGTTTCCCTGTTGGAAAGAAATATATGAAGAATTTCTGTCGTGCCAATACCGTCTAATAGAGGGAGTTTCGTTTTTGAATTCCACCTTCTGAGAAGATCAGGAGGTAAGGCCTCTCCAGCTGAAATACAAACACGGATTGATGAAAGATCTGCGTCGTTTACCTCTAAAGCCCTCAGTTGAGCGGCATAGAGCGTCGGGACAGCATAGTAAATTGAAGGCCTATATTCCTCAATGATTTCGTGCATATCCGCAGGTGTAGGCGGTCCCGCGAATAAAACTGCTTCTCCACCGACCCAGAGAGGAAACGTCATTGCATTGCCGAGGCCATAAGCAAAAAAAAGCTTTGCTGCAGAAAAATTAATATCTTCGCTGGTCATGTTTAGAGTTTCGACAGCGTAACGCTGGCTGGTCACGACCATGTCCTTCTGAGCATGAACAACGCCCTTTGGATTGCCGGTAGAACCTGACGAATAGAGCCAAAAGCAGTCGTCATCTGGTTTTGCAGGTGCAGGGTTTAAGGCGGATGAGGATCCTGCCATATGCTTTGCCAAGGTTTCTCCACTTCCCTCAGATGGGAGAACAACTTTCGGTTTGTGTGATGCTGCTTTAAGTGCCGTTTCAACCTCGTCAGAAAATTCAGGTGAGTATACAACAGCGGAGGCTTCTGAATTAACCACCATGTAGGTATAATCTTTTGCGCGTAGTAGAGTATTCAGTGGTACAGGAATTATCCCGGCTTTAATGGCACCCCAGAATACATAATAGAATTCTGGGGCGTCTTTAACTACCATCAGTGCTCTGTCACCCGGAGATACGCCAAGTTCCAAAAGGGCATTACCAGCTCGGTTCACATGCTCGGCAAGTGTCGCATAAGTGACCACGCTGCCACGATGGACGTTGATAACTACTTTTTCCCCGCGGCCTTCCTTCAGGTGTCTATCAATGAAGGGAACGGCTACATTAAAATTCTGCGAAAACTCTAACTTGGCTGGGAAAATTGAGTTATCTATCGTGACGATATTATCTTTCATCAATCTCCCTCCAAGAGGTTATGAGCCTTAATCATAAGAAAAATCAAGGCTCAAGCCAAAGAGTATTTTAGTCTCTATGCACTAATGAAGCCGTACATACTCATAGTCAATGTCCTTACCGTGGATACCGCGGCTAGGTGCTGTAAGCCATCCGGCCATCTCACCTGGATTAGTCACTGGCACCATAAGTGACATGACGAACTCGCGATCGGCGGCACTTGGCATCCAGGTATTTCTTTGGTTTTCGAATTTCTCCTTGCTGATTGGCCTTCCCTCCGGTGTAAAATACATGTTTCTAAACGTACCAATGTTACGGTTGAAAGCGGTATGCGGTAAAGTCAGTGAATATTCTATACCCGCTTCGGAGATGATCTTATTCCATCGGTCAACACCCCGCTGGCAGTCGTCACGGTAATCGTTGCGTAACCTCTCATTAATTGAAGTCAACGCAGAGACTTCGTTCATCATCACTTTACCATTTTTAAATTCCGGTATTAAGAAACTGTCATTTTCAAGAAGATGATCATCGTCAATCTTATTCTCCATATAACGACCCTTTAGACCCATAGTATAAAAGTTGGCTGCATTCGTTGACTTTTCTTGGCCAAATAGATCCAAACAGATAGAGAAATGGAAATTCATCCACTTTTGGATCATAGGCAACGGAATGCCGCCATATTTCTGAATTTCGAGTGTATCGTTATCGGCAGACAACTGAGCACTTCTCAGGACAACTCGGCCAAGGCCATTCTCGCCAACAAACATGTGATGAGCTTCTTCAGTCAACATGAAACGACATGAACGGGATAACGGATCGAAACCAGACTCTGCTAAAGAACTTAGTTGGAATTTCCCGTCTCTGTCTTGGAAAAAGGTAAACATAAAGAATGAGAGCCAATCTTTAGTTGGTACATTGAAGGCTTCTAGAATACGAGGCTTATCCTCATCGCCTGCATGGCGCATTAACATTTCTTCAGCTTCTTCTCTGCCATCTCGCCCAAAGTAAGCGTGTAGAAGATATACCATAGCCCACAAATGGCGTCCTTCCTCAACGTTGATTTGGAAGAGGCTGCGTAGGTCGTAGAGAGATGGACAGGTAAGCCCAAGTAGCCGCTGTTGTTCCACTGAGGCGGGTTCCGTATCCCCTTGTGTAACAATGAGGCGACGAAGTTCAGAACGGTATTCACCAGGAACTTCCTGCCAGGCGTTCTCACCTTTGTGTTGACCAAAACCTATTTTTCGTTCCTCTTCCTCCGCAGCTAAAAATATTCCCCAACGGTATTCTGGCATTTTCACCATATCAAAATGTGCCCAACCTTTGGGGCTGACATCAATAGCTGTACGCAAGAATATTTCATGGTTCGCGCTTGCCTCAGGACCTAATTCGTCCCACCAATTAAGGAATGCCGGTTGCCACTTTTCAAGTGCGCGCTGGAGACGTCTGTCTCCAGAAAGATTAACGTTGTTGGGGATTGTTTCCTTGTAATCGATTGTACTCATTAATCTACACTCTCTTTCTATCGTAATTTGCTTGTTTTCCGGTTCCATATAGATTTAAAGCGCCTTCTTCCCCAACGGCATTTGGTCGCTGGAATATCCAGTTTTGCCATGCGCTCAATCTGCCAAAAATTTTCGTTTCTAAGGTCTCGGGCCCTGGAAACCTGAGGCTGGCTTCCATCCCCGTTAGTGCGTCAGTCGAGAAACTTGCACGTTCCTCGATAGCTATGCGCACTTCATCTTCCCAATCTATATCATCTGGAATAAAAGTGACTATACCTAGTTCGTCAGCGCGGTCAGCTGCCAGATCATTTCCTTCCTCGCCCCGGATTTGTTCTATATTGGAGGAGTCAGAGAGGTTTCTGGTTTCTAGTCGACTAAGACCATTACACATTGGTAAGGCACCAAAATTCATGCCTGTTGGTCTAACAGTTGCCGCTGGAAGGTTTGAATCCTCAAACACACCATCGAGCATGTAACTGCGATCCGATGCTAAAACCAGTTCAAGAAGGGTGCCGGTGAAACAGCTACCAGGCTCGATTAGTGTTATGATGCTGCGTGAAGAGACGTCCAAACGTTTCAAGGTTCTTTTCAAAAACAATGTGATTTCTCGTGCGAGCCAATTATCCTTATTGTCTAATAGTGCCTTGTCTCCAGCCTCGATGAAGTCTGGATTACCTGATGATTTAAATACCCATATACTAATCTCCGGTTCGTTGGCCCGCATGTGAAGAATAAAATCATCGAAATCACGGGCAAATGCTAGGTGCCAAAATCCAGAGCCAGATGCGTAAATGCCCTCGTTGTCCTGCGGGGGTTCATTACTCGGGGCGTGAACTGTGACCTCGGCTTTAAAAAGATTCCTATCAAGTTCAGCTGAAAGCGTATTATAGATAATGTTGCTGTCGGTAATCTCTCGAGAAATCGGTTTTAATACAATACCAGCAGCATCGGTTGGTCTGGAGGATTGGGCTGCAAACTCTTCAGCGCGTTCCATCGCTATATCCATCAATTTGGAACGGGGTACAAGTTCGTCCACTAAATTCCAATCAAGGGCACGCTTACCTTTAATGCCTTCTGCCAATGTACAGAAATAGTCAGCCCGGTCGCGTCGAACATGCCGTTTGTCAACCACCCGGGTTAATCCACCAGTACCGGGAAGGACTGCTAAAAGTGGGACTTCTGGAAGTGACACGGCAGAGGCCCCGTCATCAATTAGCATCAAATATTCTGCAGCAAGAGCGAGTTCATAGCCGCCACCCGCTGCTGTGCCATTAACCAAACAGATATACCGTTGGTCAGAATTCTGGGATGCGTCTTCTATTCCATTACGTGTTTCATTGGTAAATTTACAGAAATTGACTTTGTGTTCATGTGAAGATGAACCCAGCATCGCAATATTAGCTCCCGCGGAGAAAACCCTATCTTTAGCGGAGGTAAGAATAACACAACGTATTTCAGGATGTTCAAATCTAAGACGCTGTATGGCGTCATATAGCTCAATATCGACACCTAAATCATAAGAATTGAGTTTTAGATCGTAACCCGGTGTCATTCCTCCATCCTCTGCTACGTCCATCGACAGTACGGCCACCGGCCCACGGAAGTCGATTTTCCAGTGTTGATATTGATCGGGGTGAGTGGAAAAATTTATCATTCAAGGCCCTCTGTGTTTAAAAACATCTCAGCAACATCCCTGGTTGAATTAAATTTGGGTCCGTGACTGTCGATGTAAACAAATAATCCTCAATAAGTTGCCAACAACTTTCTTTATGCAACAAGAAATCAATTATTCTGTAAATCGGTACTTAAATACCTATTTACATAGGAAACGTAATATATCATCCTGTCAAGTGTTTGATTTCAAAATTAACCCCGTTTTCTAAGGAGTTGATTATGAAAGGTAAAAACTTCTCAAATTTGGGGCAACCTATGATAGAGACAAGATTTGCTATTCCGGGTGATTTACCAAACGTGATCGATTTGGATTCACAGATTACTACAATTAAAAAGATAGATTATTGGCAAGATACCTTTGGGCGATTTGTTGGAAAGAAGGGACGCTATTTTCTGGTTGCTGAAAACAGAAATGGTGGTGAAACCCAAATACCATTGGTTGGTTTTATAGTGGGTGAAATTAGAGCTTGGGAATTTGGCTCGCAACCCTGTGGTTGGGTTCTAACAATCTTGGTGAAGCCAGAATATCAGGGCAGAGGTATTGGCGAACAATTATTTGAAGCCATTTGCAAAAGTATGAAAGATGATGGTGTGCAGACAGTGAGGACCATGGTTGCTAGGGAAGACAATTTAAATATGTCGTTTTTTCGGTCCCAAGGCATGATGGCGGGTCCATTTATCGAACTCGAGATGTCGGTAGATTAAAGGTATACGATTATCTGGGTCATTTGAGATCGTTAATAAATTAATTTTACTAGCAACCACTTTACCCACGAATGCATAACTACTGAAACCCACACGAATAATGGAAAGCAAATTTAAAAAGTCCCTGAGATAGTCTAATGCTTCAATTAGCACTGAAGTGACGGATAGGTAATATTGGTATAATGAGACTCCAAAAATCCACGCAGTTTGGTCTTTATGCAGTATTGGAATTGGCGCGTAATCCAGAACGGCAGTTATCAGTTCTAGATATAGCTAATTTGTATGGTATTTCATCCCATCATCTGGCGAAAGTGCTGAGGGATCTCGGTCGTGCAGGCTTGGTTGATGCAGTCAGAGGTGCTGGTGGAGGATATACTTTCTCTGGTAATGCTAGGCGCACTACCCTAATGGATATTATTAATATTTTTGAAGATATCGGTAGTGACGAAACAGTCGGCCGTGTGCAGGGAGGATATGAGGGAGTTCAACCGGCTCTGCAACTTGTGCTTGGTGAGATTGATGACATAGCGAAAGCAACGTTTGGATCAATAACCATAGAAACATTATTAAAAACAATGGGTTGGAGAAAAAAATAACTGAATAGATACGAGTGGGATCTTCATAGAAAATTTTGATTATTAATGGAAAAGTATAAATTGTAGGTTGGAAAGTAACCTATCCAAACGACTTCACAAATCCCCCCTATTCCTAATTTCATATAGCAATGTTAAACTTAACATTTACCCTCACTAGAATGGACATCTATCACTTAGACTATATGAAAGTTTCTTTCTGAATGGCGGCCCTTTGCTCCGATATTTAGCGCTTCCTTAACAAGGGAAAGACTATAATAATTGTGTAATGAAATCCAAAATTATTAATGTCGGCGGGGGGGACGTCGCTGAAATTAAAATTGGCGGCTGCGAGCCGTTGGTTTTTTTGGGTGGTCCCTGTGCTATTGAATCACGGGCACATGCTTTAGAAATGTGCCAGCGCATTGGTGAAATCTGTGACCGTCTTAACATACCTTGGGTTTATAAATCTTGTTACGATAAGGACTCGCGTTCGGCAGTTACTTCTTTCCATGGTGTCGGCATTGAAGAGGGCCTAGATATTTTGGCTGAAATTCGACAATCCCAAAAAGTACCAGTTGTTTGCGATTTCTCTGATGCGAACCTCGCAAACCAGACGGCCCAAGTTGTGGATTTCTTACAAATTCCCGCCTACCTTTGCCGCCAAACTCACATTCTGACGGCGGCGGGTAAAACTGGCCAACCCATTCATCTTAAGAAAGGCCAGTTCATGAGCCCCTGGAATATGAAAAACTCAGTGCGTAAAATCGAAGACACTGGAAATGAACAAATATTGTTAACCGATAGGGGTACGTTTTTTGGTTACAACATGTTAATCAACGATTACAGAAACTTTCCTATAATGATGGAGACTGGTTATCCCGTTTGTTTTGACGCCACTCATTCGGTTCAATTACCGACTTCCATGGGAAATGTTTCCGGTGGTCAGAGAGAGTTTATTCCCTATTTAGTCCGTGCTGCAGTGGGATGCGGTATAAACGCCTTGTTTATGGAAGTTCATGACAACCCTGACGAGGCGCTATCAGATGCCAATACACAGCTTAATATTAGATATTTAGAAAATATTTTGTCACAGGCAAAGGCGACCCATGAGACACGGCTTGAACTGGCGGAGCGGTGGGGAGATGACAATGTCCACGTTAACGACTAATCGAACAATTAGAGATATTCTCCTTTCGCCGACGGATATCCCTGTGATGTCTGCTCGGACATTGGTGAAAGAAGCTCTTGAGTTGATGTCGGCTAAGCGATTAGGGCTTGCTTGTGTCATTGATGACGACGGCAAACTGATTGGGCTTTTCACTGATGGGGATTTGCGTCGCCTTCTGCTCAAAAGTCAAAAGCCTATTTCTGCACTATTTGCCGATGACATCATTACTCATGCTCGTACGGAATTTATTTCAGTGGACCGAAATATGGATATTGAAGAAGCGCTTAAACTCTTGCAAGATCGAGAAATTTTTGATCTGCCGGTTTTAGATGAGAACGGTCGCCTAGAGGGCGTTATACACTTGCATCCAGCTTTAAAAGAGCTGCTTGAAAAATGAGTAACAGTTGGTGAGCGTTCTAGCGGTAATTCCTGCAAGATGGAAATCGACGCGATTTCCAGGCAAACCACTGGTCAAACTGGCAGGGCGTGAAATGATTGCACGGGTATGGGATAGGGTATGTGAAACCCCATCTGTTAACGACGTTGTGGTAGCCACAGACGACGAAAAGATTGCTGATTTCTGTAGTGCCAATAATATGGATGTACTTATGACCCGCAGCGACCACGTAACCGGTTCAGATAGACTTGCTGAAGTTGCAACCAAAATATCGGCAGACGTTTATGTAAACGTGCAGGGTGATGAACCACTGATCCAACCGAGCTCTATAGAAGCGGTTACGAGATGCCTGTTTGAAGGTATGGAAAGAGGAATCGAAGTTTCGACTGGCTACATTGAGATAGCGACGGATGATCAACTTGATAATCCCTCCGTTGTTCATTTAGTCCCGGCTTTAGATGGTACGGTGATTACCTTTTCTCGCCTTCCAGTGCCGTACCCTATGGCGCAACCAATGCAGCGGACTGTTCACGTGGGACTTTACGCTTTTACCGGCGAAGCGTTGGCAAAATATGCTTCTTGGGAACGGGGGCCCGTTGAAAAGGCAGAGAGTATAGAAGTACTAAGGTTTTTGGAACATGGGGAAAGGGTGGCTTGCGTAAAGGTCTCTCCAGGTTCAATTGGCGTTGATACCCCAGAGGATGCTGAACGAGTGCAACTTCTCTTGGAGGAGATGGAGGTAACATGAGCACTGATAAGCTATCAAGAGAAAATATTGTAGAATACCTTGCTGGTATAGAACTCCTTTCCCTTGATACGGATGGTGTGCTCACAGATGGCGGAATATATTTTAATGACGCCGGTGAAGAGATCCGAAAGTTTAATGTTAAGGATGGGATGGGCATTAAGCTTGCACAAGCCAAAGGCGTGAAAGTTGTCATTATCACCTCAAGCTCGACGCCGTCAATCGGGCATCGAGCTGCAGCACTGGGCGTCGACCACGTCTATCTAGGCGTTAGTGATAAACGAGAAAAACTTACCGAGCTTTGTGCCGATTTGGGGCTTTCATTTGATCAGGTAGTTCATATGGGGGACGACCTAAACGATATACCAGTCATGGAAATGGTAGGATGTCCGATTTCTGTCGCTGATGCCGTCCAAGATACTATTGCCACAGCGCTTTTTGTTACAGATAAGAAAGGTGGAGACGGAGCAGTACGTGAAGTCTGTGACCTAATTGTTTCAGCAAAAAATGCCGGTAGATGATAAATGCCTGTCCCAGAGAATCTTCGAATTACACAATTAGATTTGGAACTGAATGGAGGCTGTAATTATAAATGCGAAATGTGCCCACAAGTAGACGGCCGCGAAAAGGAATTTTTAAAAGTATTACCCTTGGATGTAATAGAAAAAATTCTAGATGAAGCTGTCGTCTATGGTGTTAAATCTGTTTCCCTTCATGGCTCCGGCGAACCGACCCTAAATGCTAATATGCCGGACGTTGTTAGTGCCGTGAAACATCGAGGCCTCAAGTGCATCTCCTTTACCAACGGTTACCGGCTTGATGAAAATTTGTCACGAAGATTGATTGAAGCAGGAATTGATGTTCTTCGGGTATCTGCAATCGGGTGGGATCGGGAAAGCTATCATCGGTGGATGAGTATGGACGGATTTGAAACAGTGAGGACAAACGTCAAACGATTTATCGAGCTTAATTTGGAAATGGGAGGTAGCTCGGAGGTTCATCTCTATCATTTGATTACCAGTGTAGATAGGGAGAAAGAGGAAACGAGTAGTTATCGGCATAACTGGGTGGATTTTACGGGGGCTTTAGCAGAGATCTGGCTCATGCATAATTGGTCTGGCGGTTACGTCACTCCTTATTCTCGATCGAAAATGGTGCCAGCGTCTAAACCTAGATCATGTGGCAGACCGTTTGCTGAGTTGTTGCAGGTTCGAGCTGGTGGTCTGGATGGTCATACTGGAGCTGTGGTAGCTTGCTGTATGGTGTTGGGAAAAGACACCACCGCTGTGCTAGGACATTTGGATGACCAAAGCATCAAAGAGGTGGTCGCTGGTAAAGCATACGACAAACTAAGGCGTGCACATAGGGAAGGACGGTTCGAGGATATCTCTTACTGCAAGGACTGCGATCAATTGTTAGATTTTCCGGAAGCACTTGTCTGGAGCAATATCCCTGGCCGATTTTATGGGCAATCAAAAATAGCCCCAAATCTCGACCATCGGCACTTTGCACCTGCCTAACCTTTAGTTTGCTAACCTATAAGGAAGCAAATTTAATTTTATCATGGTTAATGAGAATAAGGCTTTACTCGCTCAGCTTAACGAAGCGGAGATATTGGCTCAAAAAATATTAGCTAGGAAGCCAGATAATCTGGATGCTCTGAATGGTCTAGGTCTCATCCTAATGCAACGACAGCGCTTTGGTGAAGCTTTAGAACAGTTTAAACGAGCTTTAAAAGTTGGAGTTGATTGTAAGGATACAAGAGACAATTTTGTTCGATCGTTGGTGTTATTTGCAAAAGAGTCTTGGGAAACTGGGGCGTATGACAACGCCGCAAGCGCTCTTCGGTCTGGGATCTCGTCATTGCCCGAGCGATTGGAGCTACATTGCCATTTATCGTTTGTTCTTTCTGAATCTGGAAAGCATGACGAAGCACTCATAGTCTCTGATCAAGCTCTAAGTCTCAACAATGAACATCCCCACCCTCATGATGTAAAGGGTTTAGCATTGCTTGGGCTTGGTAGGCCTAAAGATGCTCTAGAGTCGCTTCAATGCGCTATAACTATTGATCCGAATTTTGTAACCGCTCTTGTAAATATGAGTAGTGCTTTGTTGGAACTCAATCTGAATGAAGCTGCCATAGAGCACCTTGAACACGTCCTTAAACAAAACCCAAATAACGCCCAGGCACTAAATAATATGGGTCTAGCATTGGCAGGGAGAGTCATGTACCCGGAAGCTGAACAGAATCTTCGCGCAGCTATAGTGAAGGCTCCAAATTTTGCCGAGGCACACTTTAATTTAAGTCGGATTCTTCTGATGCAGGGATTTTATGAAGAAGGTTGGCGGGAAAATGAGTGGCGTTGGAAATGTCGAGATTTCCCATCCACTTGGCGGGATTTCCCCTATCCACGGTGGCGAGGAGAGGCGCTCAAAGGTAAAACTATATTAGTCTGGAGCGAGCAGGGTATCGGTGATGAGATTATGTTTGCCAGCCCTATCTCTGACCTTTTGGTTGATGGTGCTAAACTGGTATTGGAATGTGGGGAGCGACTTGTACCTTTATTTTCTCGATCGTTTAAAGGCGCGATTGTAGTAGCCCGCCAAAATCCACCCGATAAATTAATTCGCGAAGCACAGGTTGACTATCAGATACCTATGGCATCGCTTTGCACCTATTATAGGAATACTAAGGAGGCTTTTCATCAGGCTCCTACACGATATTTAACTGCCGATCCAGGTAGACTGTCGGAATTACGCAGTCGTTACATGGGGTCAGGTAAGGGGCCTTTTATAGGTATCTGCTGGCGGAGTGGCAATCCAATCGCCGGGATGGAACGTAGTGCCCCATTGGAGCAGTGGGATGAAATTCTCTCACAGCCCAATTGTAAATTTGTATCCCTCCAATATGGGGAGGTTGAAACAGATTTAACAGCCCTAAGAAATCGCCTTGGTATAGAGGTATTTCATGATAAGAAAATTAAACCGCTAATGAATGCAGAAGATTGGTTTGCCCAGGTAGCTGCTATGGATTTAGTCATATCTGTCGACAATTCAACCATTCAGGTTTCTGGTTCTCAAGGAATACCCACGTGGACATTACTGAATGTCCTTCCTGAATGGAGATTTGGTATGGAGGGTTGTGGACATGACTGGCATTCCTCAGTCGTAGTCTATCGACAGGTTTCAAGAGGAGACTGGCAGTCAGTGTTCAAAACGTTATTGGCTGACTTGCAAAACTGGCTTCATAGCCGCAGCTAGTCTTTGATAAAGTCAGCATCTAGAGTTGTACGACGTTGCTCCATAACTTCTTCAACGGTTTCCCGAATATGAGCATGTGTGTCCATCAAGTGTTGAAGATCCTCTGCCTTTAATTCTAATAGCTTGCATTCTGTTAATGACACGATAGTCGCAGTTCTGGGAGAATCATCTAACACACCCATTTCGCCAAAAAATTCACCTCTTTCCAACGTAATAGATTGTTTGGTTAGTTCTACTTCTAACTGCCCAGATACAATAAAAAACATTCCCTCAGCTTTCTCACCTAATTTAATAACAGCATAATTTGGGGGTACTGTATTGGGAGTTAGTAGGGACACAACCTCCGCAATTTCGGTAACGTCTAAACCTTTAAATAAAGGTACGCTTGAGACTAGCTTCCAGTTAACAACAAAGTTAAGTTTGTCAACTTCATTTGCGAAGCCTGTTGCTATAACACCAGTTGGTAGGGCGAACATGCCAATACCAATAATCATAGTTATAATCCCAAAAAACTGCCCCAAGGGGGTCATGGGTGCGACATCGCCGTAACCAACCGTGGTTAAGGTAGCCATGCCCCACCACATAGCGGAGGGAATACTAGAAAATTTTTCAGGTTGAACTTCATGTTCCAAGGCAAATATGATGCTGGACGAGAATAAAAGAGCCATTAACATTACGAAGAATGCCGCTGTTAGAGCTCGATGTTGTGAAACCATAACTGATCCAATGATGGAGAGCGCTGGAGAGTAGCGGGTTAATTTCATAAGTCTCAACAATCTGACTAGTCTTAGAATTCGTAAATCAATTCCAAAAAATGCTGTTAAATAAAATGGCAGGAAAGCTACTAAATCAATTACGGCCATAGGAGATATCATGTATCTGAGCCGGCCGGTCACGGTGTTTTTATAACGTCCTAACGGGTCGTCCAAACATGACCACACCCTGAGAACATATTCGAGAGTAAAAATTATAACTGAGAATAATTCGAACCAATAAAAAAAAGAACCAAATATAGTATTTACTGCATTAACGGTTTCCAAAATTATGGCGACTACATTGCTCAGGATGAGAGCGATCATAAAAATATCAAAGTAATGACTAGCTCGGTCCTCTGGTCCAGCAATTTCAAAAAATAGATGCGTTCTTTCACGAAGGGACATCAGCTCAACCTTTATTTTAGCGATTTAGAGAGAGCTTGATCTAAATCCGAAATTATATCATCAATTGTTTCTAACCCGATAGAAAGACGAATGACATCGGGTCCAGCGCCTGCAGCAATTTGTTGCTCTTCATTCAACTGTCGATGTGTTGTCGATGCTGGATGGATTATTAGGCTGCGTGTATCACCAACATTGGCTAAATGGGAAAACAAATTAACGGCTTCGACGACTTTTACACCGGCATCATATCCACCCTTAACTCCGAACGTGAAAACGGCACCAGCGCCCTTTGGGAGGTATTTCTTGGCTAGGTCAAAAAAGGGGCTGGATTTTAATCCGGCATAGGACACCCAATCCACTTGTTTGTGGCTCTCGAGAAATTTCGCCACCGCTTGCGCATTACTCACGTGTCTTTCCATGCGTAACGGCAAAGTTTCAATACCTGTAATTGTCATGAAAGCATTCAAAGGTGCTAAAGCCGGGCCAAAATCGCGTAACGCGACGGCGCGGGCTTTAGTCGTAAATCCAAAATCTCCAAATGTCTCATAAAATTTTAGACCATGGTATGCGGGGTCGGGTTCTGTCATCGAAGGGAATCGACCGTCTTTAATCCAATCAAATTTGCCGGATTCAACGATCACGCCGCCCATAGACGTCCCATGGCCATTCAAAAACTTAGTGGTGGAATGGATCACTATATCGGCGCCCCATTCTATGGGATTAAGCAGGTATGGGGTTGCCATTGTGTTGTCTACGATTACTGGAATGCCGGCTTCTTTGCCAATCGCTACAACTTTCTCTAGATCAATTACCATTCCTCCTGGATTAGCGAGCACTTCCAAAAACAAGGCTTTCGTCCGAGGAGTAATGGCGTTGCGAAAATTATCAGGTTTAGTAGGATCAACAAAATGACATGACCATCCTAGTCTTTTAAAACTGAGCCCAAACTGAGTAACAGATCCCCCATATAAGTTTTGCGAAGCAACAAATTCATCTCCTGGTTCTAAGAGGGTGAAAAAGGTTAAAAATTGGGCGGCGTGTCCAGATGCGGCAGCTACAGCAGCACGCCCTTTTTCTAACGATGCTACCCGTTCTTCCAGAACCGAAACCGTGGGGTTAGTCATTCTTGAATAAATAAAACCAAATCGAGAAAGGTCAAAAAGATCTGCCGCGTGCTCTGTATCTTCAAACACGTAGGATGAAGTTTGATAAATTGGCGTATTTCGGGCGCCGGTCACTGGCTCTGGCCTCGCACCTGCGTGAATAGAAAGGGTCTCAAAACCGTATTTGCCTCTTTGTGGACGTCTACCCATAACTCATGCCCAGCTTTTCAGGCGTGGTCGTTTAGCTGAAATGATGTTGGTGTTGACACCGCTCCAATTTAACTCTCCGTATAACCGAGCAAATTCGATTTTTGGGCAACGGTTCATGACCACCTTTAATCCAGCTTTTTCGGCTCTTGAGGCAGCTTCATCGTTTTGTACATCCAACTGCATCCATACCACCTTAATCCCTTTTAATTTTGCAAGCTCTATTGCGTCATCAGTTATGGAACTAGCGGCGTTGGAATTTCGGAATATATCTACCATTTCAAAATTTTCAGGTATGGATGCTAAATTTGGATAAGTTTTTTCACCTAAAATGCTTTTTTCTTCTACGCTAGGGTTTACGGGTATTACACGAAATCGTTTGCGTTGAAGGTACTTCATGGCGAAGTGACTTGGTCGCACCCAATTGGGACTTGCACCTACCATTGCGATGGTCTTAACAGACTCAAAAATTTCAGCCAAAAAATTGTCCGAATAGGTCATTTTCGCCGTTAACAAATTAAGGAACTTAACGACCAGTCCATTTGGGATGCCGTTTTTGCAGAAACGCGTCAATACCTTCTTGGGCATCACGCTCCATCATATTTCTAGCCATCACATCGCTGGTGTAGGTGTATGCCTCTTCCAATTCCATGTCTAACTGGCGGTAAAATGCACCTTTGCCCATTGACATTGTCAGTGTTGATCGACTCGCAATACTTTCGGCGTATTCCAAAACTGTGGAATCGAGTTTTTGGACCGGCACAATCCTATTTATTAGACCAAATCTGAGAGCATCTTCTGGGCTGAATAGATCGCCTAATAAAAGCATCTCCATAGCGTGTTTGCTACTTACAGCTCTACTCACCGCGACGGCGGGAGTTGAGCAGAAAAGCCCGTTAGTGACACCTGGCGTTCCGAATCTGGCGCTTTCTGCAGCAATTGCCAAGTCACAACTTGCCACTAATTGGCACCCGGCAGCAGTCGCTACACCGTGTACCTTCGCGATTATTGGTTGAGGGAGTTGGGTCATGGTGAGCATCATTCGGCTACATTGAAGGAATAATTCATGAATGAAGTTATAATTGGTATTTGCCCGCATTTCCTTAAGATCATGACCAGCGCAGAAAACTGGACCTTTTGCAGCTATGATGACGACTTTCACCATTTTATCGTCTGCAATGTCATCCAGTGTATTTTGAAGGGCACTCAGCATCTGGGTAGAAAGTGGATTCCGCTTATCGGGTCGGTTGAGGGTTAGAGTGCAGATCCCTTCCGCGTCATTCCTCAATAACACTTGTTCATCTGCCTGTAAGTGCGTGTCTGGTGGCATGATGGTATTTCCCTAAAATTCTTGTCTGAATGATCTTAACATGAAGATTGCCTCGATTTATTAGCTTCCTGCAAGTAATTTTATGATGTTACAATGCAAAGGTTTATCAACTGCTCATCTGCAGTAAGGTAATATGATACCGTACTGTTAAGTAATTAAAATTATTGTACTATTTAAAATCTAGTTGACATCTTTGTGTTAGATAGCTTAGTTAACACCGATTAACGGCGGGCTCTCCGAGTTAATGGAGGCCCAGCCGTTTTGTTTTTTGGATAGTTAACGTCTTTGACGAGAATTACTGGCTTGAACCTAATGATGAAAACCTATTCAGCAAAACCTTCCGAGGTTGAAAAAAAATGGTATTTGATTGATGCCGAAGGCGTCGTTTTGGGCCGCCTGGCAAGTCAAATTGCAGTGCGTTTGCGTGGTAAACATAAGCCAATTTTTACGCCTCATATTGACTGTGGAGACAACATCATAGTGATAAACGCTGAAAAAGTAGCACTTACTGGAAACAAGAGAAGCAACAAAATTTATTATTGGCACACAGGCTACCCGGGTGGGATTAAGGGACGCACGGCCGATAAAATCCTTGATGGGAAACACCCTGAGAGGGTCTTAATTAAGGCCGTTGAGCGGATGATCAGTCGATCACCCCTGGGGCGTGAGCAGATGCGTAAACTACATGTTTATGCAGGCACAGAACATCCCCACCAGGCCCAAACTCCAGAGGTTCTTGAAATCGCTGCCATGAACCCCAAGAATAAGAGGAGCATTTAGCCGTGGCCGATGAACCGAATGTAATGCAGGAAGCTTTGCAAGAAGCTCTGCAGGAATCTCAGAAAGAAAAAGATGAAAAACAGTCTGGGGAAAGTGTCACAGATGGAGAGGCAACAGTGGTTTCTCCCGAGGCACTACCATCAGAGCCCGTGCCTCCAGTTGAGTCAGTTTCACCTCACCCTCAAATAGACGAACATGGTCGATCTTACGCGACTGGAAAGCGTAAAGATGCGATGGCTCGCGTTTGGATCAAACCTGGCGGCGGAAGAATACAGGTTAACGGTCGGTCTGTTGAAGTATATTTTGCGAGGCCCGTACTCCGAATGATTATTAATCAACCTTTTGATGCAGTTGAACGTAAGGGTCAATATGATGTTTACTGCACAGTCAGAGGTGGCGGATTGTCGGGGCAGGCTGGTGCTTTACGACACGGAATTTCTAAGGCTCTTACTCTATTCGAACCCGGTCTCCGGCCGCTGTTGAAAAAAGGCGGTTTTTTAACCCGCGACTCACGTGTTGTGGAGAGAAAAAAATATGGACGGCGGAAAGCGCGTCGTAGCTTTCAGTTCTCCAAGCGCTAATTGGAGTAAAAATTATGCTACTGAAAACGCTACAAAATTCTGTAGCGTTTTTTTTATCACTAGCAACGGAGGAACACACT
>JYMV01026399.1_pt1 | contig 25804 bp, 17 predicted proteins | sample 338911 | NCBI WGS metagenome assembly JYMV01 (sample SAMN03354496, study PRJNA234377) | hydrothermal vent metagenome | biome: Deep sea; feature: Hydrothermal plumes at the Eastern Lau Spreading Center, Western Pacific Ocean; material: Seawater | place: Tonga | collected 2009 | depth 2000 m m
CTTCCTGCTTGTAAGAGGTGTCCTGATATTCATCCACCAGGAAATGATGGATTTTGCAATCGAGATAAAAAAGTAAATCAGTGGGACTTTCCTGCCCATTCTCATCCTTATGAACCAGACCATTGATGGCGGAAAGAGAAATTTCTGTGAAATCCGTAATCTGCCTGGATGAAAAAACTTTTTTCAGACTTTTATTGATCTCTGCCAGAAGGCGGATGGTGGATTTAAGCAAATCCCACTCGCTGTCGGTGAAGTGCTCATGGGGAAGTTTTTTTACCTTAGCCAGAGCGGGCAGAAGGGCAGGGTTCTCCTGCATGGAGTTCACTAAATCGAGAAACGCCTCTTTCATCTCCTTGGCCTTGGAGTCTTTACTTGCAGGAAAACCCATCCGTTTATCCACTGTTTTTCTGTAGGTATTGTTTCCCGTTAAAAAAAGATGGGCCAAGGCTTTCCAGATTTCCAAATCATCGATTGAGACCTCTGGAAATTTTTTCAGTTCCCCCAGGCAGGCGCATGGGTGGGACGGATTATCAATATTTCTGCCTGAGTAGTTGGCGATCTGCAATATTTTCTGTTGCAGTTCAGGTGCGAACAAGTCTTTTAATTCTCCCATGCGTGACTGAATCAAATTTGCCATTGTTTGTTCCAACTCTTGCCGGGCGCTGTCATTCAGAGGATGCCTTTCCAGGTTTTCACGTGGGTCGAAAAAGGAGATCATCCACTGGTCTCTTTTTTCCAAAAGCTGGATGATTCTTTTTATGAAGTCTTCCTTGGAGTTATCTATGTGCCGGAGGATATTTCGCACCAGTTCACCATAGGGATTGGTCTCGCTTTCCGTCAGGTTCAGGATAATTCTTGCTGTTTCACGGTAAAGGCTTTTGGCATTTTCCTGGATGTTTAAACTTGTTCCCATCCTGGATAACAAAGGCATGCGACGGGTTAAAGAGGAACAAAAAGAGTCGATGGTTACAATCCTCAGGCGGGCCGGATTATCCATCAATTGCCATTGGCGTAGCTCATTTTGCTCCAGAACTTTTTGCGCCAGCTTCCAGGTAAGCTTGGCGTGCATTTGTTCTGGGCACGGACGAGTTTGGGCAATGGTTAGCGCTGAGAGAATTCTTTCTTTCATTTCGGCGGCGGCTTTGCGGGTAAACGTCATTGCCAGAATTTCTTCCGGGAAGTTTGCCAGCCCTAATAGTTTCAGATACCGCTGAATAAGCAGTTCTGTTTTCCCCGATCCCGCCGGGGCCTGAACGATAAAGGACTGGTCGGGTTCCAGTGCCTGCTTTCTTACCTTTTCGTCAGCCAGCATTAGGGCGTGTCCTCCGGTATTTCTTGAATTCGGCAAAGAGAGTTGAACTCACAATGTAAGCAAGGTTCGCCTTTATTGACAGGGAGGACCTGATTATTCCCCTGCAAAAACTCATCAGCGACACGATTCAAATTGTTTTTCCAATAACTCAGCAATTCTTTCCAGGTTGAGCATCCGGTATCCTTGGCGAAATCGTAGTTCTTGAGTTTTCCCAGTGGCAAGTCGGCGGTGCCCTTGAACTCCGGTTTGCCGAGTGTCAGATGACCATAAGCCAAACCGACAGGAGGTTGGGCCGTCGCGTAAAGCGGTAGTTGTGGCGCGCGTATTTTTTCTGCAAACCATTCTGCTGGTTTTGCCTCTCTTCCAGTTTTGTAGTCGATCAATAACAAACCTTTTCCGGGAATTTCATCAATGCGATCGATTCTTAAGCTAAGTTTTATGCCGCACAGGTTTATGGAAACATCTTCCTCGTTGTGGAGCACTTGAAAGTCGGGTCGCTCCCGCTCTATGTTAAGTAGCCAGTCATGGATGAGGCGCACGTTTCGTTCTATTTCGAGTTTATTAAATTGTGTTTGGCCGGTAGTGCGCTGTGAACATAATTTGAGGGCTTCCTGCACACATTCTTCAATGCGTTTTTCCAGAATGCCATGTGAAAGGTTTGAAAGGTTTTTCCGGTTGCGCGTTTTGTCCCAGAAAAGTTCCAGGGCTTTATGGATCAGGTTTCCGCGATCCAGATTGTCAAAATCGATTTCAGCAACCGGGGTGCGTTGGCTGTTCAAACGGTGACGGGCAAAAGCCCGAAACGGGCAATCCACCTGATCCTTGAGCAGAGCATATCCTGACGAAATACCCTGTGTCCCATATTGGTTTTTTTCAGAATCCGTCACCTGCAGAAATGCGGGCTCCGTGAATTTTTCCAATTGGTTCATGGCCCGGACTTGATCCTTGATTCGGTTGGAAAGATACGGGGTCTTCTTATCTTGGGGAAACCGTTTTAATAGAGGGCTCATTTCCAGATCCATGTCTCCTTCGTGCAGGGGATAGCTGAAATGAACGTCCGGTGCGGCCATCAAGAGGCGAGTCAGGGATTGCTCGGTAAATTTTAGTTCTCTCTGTGGATTGGAACGTGGGATGGAATATTTATTCCTGATCTCATAGGGAATGAAAGGATTGGGTTCAGGATGGGCGGGGAGCGCTTCGTGGTGGCAACCCATGACCCATAAATAATCAAATTGCATTCCGGAAGATTCCAAAAGACCAATCACCTGAATGGAATGCTCCGGTGTTTTGCTCTGAAAAGGTTTGCTTCGAGTTATATGGGTAAGATGGTTTAAAACTTCCAGCCTGTTAATGGGACCCAGGATTTGGTTCAGGGAACAGAGTTGGTTCAGGCAATCTTTCCAGGCCTCAAAACCCTGGTGCCGCTTCGATAAAACAGATTGTTTATCAGTGCCTGGTGCCACTTTTCCCGGCCAACCTGTGGTTTTCAAAAAATCCGACAACTCCTTCGCCCATTTTTCTGGCATGAGTTTGCTGTTATTTAAGGTCCAGGATTTTAAACTCTCCACAAGTTGGTCTACTTGAGGAACACTGCCACAAATTGAGTGGAATCGATCCAGAGGGATGGAGAGAACTCTTTTTTTTCGCAGGTTACGTTCCAGATCTGATATTTCTCTGGTGGGTGGAAAAGCAAAACCAAAAAATGGGCTCTGGATGATAGACAGGAATGTGCTGACAGGAACATTGGATGTTTTCACGCTTAACAGGTTCAGCGCCAGTTTGATCATGGGTTCCTGGGACAAGGGAGGAGCTAACGAAATGTTAAAAGGTAAATCCTCTTCGTCCAGACTGAAAATGGTTTCAGGAACCAGTTCTGCCGCCAATTCGCGTTTAAGAAGTGTGCGGTATTTTTCCAGTTCCGGTACCACGATGCCGATACGTTTTCCAGGCTGAAATATTGACCTTACCCAGCAGGCACAGGCCTCAGCTTCGCCCTGCCGGTTTTCATATTCCTCAACATTTACGTTTTTGTCGTTTAGCTTTTCCATCCTTTGCGCAAGAATTTCAGGGCTCGGTACCGGTGAGAGGAAATCAACACGGGTCCCCTTTTCGCGTAGGAAGTTCAGAAAATATTTTAGTTGCGGACTTTGTTCTTCAAAGCCCCGTATTCGAAGCGAGTGAGGGATGAGTATTTCTCCCTCCTGCATGGAGTTTCTCACTGCATCCATAAGCATGCAGGGCGCTAAAGCCGAGGAAAGGCGGCTCTCAAATTTCCTTATCCACCTCAGGAAGGCCTTCGACTCGTCTGTTTGTTCATAGAGTTTTTTATCACGTGGTAGGCGGTATTCGTGAAGCAAAGAAAAAGCTTTGCTGGTTTGGCTGGCGACTCCTTGCAAATGAAGGAGGTCCAGCCGGGCTGAGTCCTGATTTATGATTTCTTCCCAGATTTTTTCGCATTGCAGTTCACTGAGGAGATATTTTTCGGGCCAGGATGCAAGCCAAACATTACGCAACCATGATGATAGGGGGAGTATCGGTGGGGTCTGCCAGGCGTTTTCCCCAGCTTTTCTCTTTTGCTCATCGTGTTCAAGCAAAAGCCAGCGGGCCAGCCGGGCGTTGACGGTTAGGGTGAGAGGAATTTCAGGAAGGGTAATGACTTTGTCCTGCATGCTGAGGTTCCTAAGGAGTATCCTGAACCCAGACTTCGCCTTTGGTGGTGGTTTCGCGTTTCCAGATTGGAGTGGTGCGTTTGAGTTCAGCAATGGCCCATTCACAGGCCTTGAAGGTTTCTCCTCTGTGCTCCCCAACTGCGATGATCAAAACAATATTTTCCCCAATGTCTATGGGGCCGACGCGGTGAATGATGCTCATGTCAATGACTCCGAAGTCTTTGATGGCTTTTTCCCGGATCTCGGCTAGTTTTTTTTCTGCCATTTTGGGGTAATGCTCGAAATTAAGTTTGGCAATATTCTCACCTTTGGAAAGCTCCCTCCCGGTTCCCAAAAATGTAGTGATGCCGCCGATATTGCGAGAAACTTTTTTCATGGCTTCGATTTCATCGGTAACGGAGAAATCTTCCAACTGGATACGTATTTTAGAGTCGGTAGTGGTGCTCATAATAATGTCCTTATTATTTTGTCCCGCCTGAGAACGGGGGAAGAAATGCTACCTCATCGCCATCGTGGATAATGGTATCGACAGAGGCCATTTCCTGATTGACCGAGATCAAGACTTTTTTCTCCCGGATCATCTCTCCCATTTTCGGTGTTGTTTTAGAAATGATATCACTCAATTGGTCTAAGGTAATTGGATTTTCAATGTCCAACTGGTCTTCTTCTTTTTCGGCAATGGATTTCAGGCTGGCAAAATATTTCAGAGTTATCATTCTGTTTCTTTATCAAAGGTTCCCGATTTGCCACCGGATTTGTGCAACAGTCCGATATTATTGAAAACCATGCCCCGGTCAACGGCTTTGCACATGTCGTAAATGGTGAGTACGGTCATGGAAACCGCGGTCAGGGCTTCCATCTCTACTCCGGTTTGCCCGGTCACTTTGACCGTGGCGTTGACGGTGATGGAACATAACCCCGTTTCAGCATCGGGTTCCTGGTTTATCTGGAAACTGATGTCCACGCCGGTTAGGAGAAGGGGGTGGCACATGGGAATGACGTCATGGGTTCGTTTTGCTCCCATGATTCCCGCGACTTGTGCTACGGCCAGCACATCGCCTTTTTTGATCTGTCCCTCTTGAATCAGCTGCAGGGTTTCCGGTCGCATATGCACCTCTCCGGTAGCCACTGCTCTACGCGAGGTATGGTCCTTGTCGGACACATCGACCATGCGGGCACGCCCCTCTTCATTAAAATGCGTCAGTGAATTATTCATATATGCCAATTGTACCGCAACAAGGTGATACGCTCAATGGGATTTCCGCTTTTACCTATGCGCCGGTTCATAGAGGCCCAGGATATTTCCATCCGGGTCCTGAAAATGGGCCAGTTTGCCGTAGGAATGAATTTCTATGTTCCCGACCAGTGCGGTGTCCAGCTCCTTCAATCGAAATACAAAGCCTTCAATCGGCTGGGCAAGAAAATAAACCGTGGCTCCAGCAGGGGAAGAGGGTACGGAAGTCTTTTGCAAAGCCAGCCTTTGCCCACCTAGCTCAAATTCTGCCCAATCTTCCCGGTGAAACAGGGGTTCTTTTCCCAGTACCTTCTGGTAGAATTTTACAGCCCTGTCTAAATCTGTAACCGGATAGGAAATGAACGCGATTTTTGCCTGCATGTCGGAAATCCCGCCTTCTATATTTAATGAAGGGCATCTCTGAAAATTACTTTTGGCCATGAGCAACCCTTATAAATAAGGGCTGCGAGTTGCCGTAGAGAAAATTATCTAATAAATAGAGATACTCGGAAACAATTCGGAGTCTAAAACTTGTCACTGTTTAATATAGGGCTGGTTTTGTTATCCAGCCTTTTACATTCTTTCTGGAATATATTGACCCAGACCAGTAAAAATTCCCAGTACTTTTCTGGCTTAAAAGGGATTTGGGTCATGGTCATGGCCCTAATCGCCTACGCAGGGTTCGGAATAGCTCCCTTGAGTGATGAGATTATTTTCTGGGGCATCCTTTCAGGCATTTTGCATGGAGTGTATATACTCTGCCTTTCCCGGGCCTATTCAACAGCGGATATTTCCTATGTTTACCCCATTGCCCGATCCGCACCTGTATTCGTGCCGGTTTTTGCCTGGTTATTTCTCGATGAGCACCTGAGCATTTTCACGTTTCTGGCGATTGGATTAATTCTGACGGCCATATATATCCTCCACTTTGAAGGACAGCTGATACAGGGATTTAAAAACCTGATAAAGGCTGTCCGCGATCAGGATTTGCGTTGGGCATTTATTACTTTGGCGATGGTGGTCAGCTACAGCCTGGTAGACAAAAAGGGAATGGATTCCTTTTTAAGTCATTTGCCGGATCAGCCCTTCGTCAACGGGGTCACCTTCTTTTTCATCGAAGCGACGATAGGTTTTGCTCTCTGCAATGTGTACCTTTTCTCTAAACACCCGGCAAAATATATTTTGCAAACCTGGAGAGAGGAATGGAAGAAAGCCTTGTTTGCCGGAATTGCCACTTTAGGTTCGTATGGCCTGATCTGCGTGGTGCTTCAGTTCGAAGCGCTGAGCGCGATTGTCACCCTCCGCCAGGTCAGCGTATTGATGGTGGTCTATTGGGGATGCTGGAAACTTAAAGAACCGTTTGGTCCCCAACGCATATTGGCGGGAGCGCTGATCCTGATTGGCATTTTTCTGATCGGCATCAATTCATAAGCCAATAGCGTTAAAAAATTATAGGAATCTATCGCAAATGTGGCTTTTGTATAAGGTTTTATATTAAAAAATTTTAACCCCATTTGTTGTTAAGAGCCCGATATAATAAAAGGAATTTACATATGGGTACTTACACACTTGTGGGCTTCAGGCCTATGGAGTTAATGAAATTGGAGGTTTTTTGTGAAGCGGATTGCTAATTTTCTAAAAACCGGGTTGCTTCTGGTTTTATGTATCGTATTTTTTGTTTCTGCCGCCGAAGCGGTAAAAGGCGATAAACGAAAAACCCAGACCCTTTCCCTGGAAAACGGCCTGGATGTTCTCCTGGTTTCCGACCCGGATGTGCATCGTAGCGCCGCCGCCTTATCAGTAGGCATAGGTTATTTGTATGATCCGAAAGATAAAGCGGGGTTGGCCCATTATCTGGAGCATATGTTGTTTCTGGGGACAATAAAATATCCGGAAGTGGGTTCCTATAAAAAATTTCTCGACTCGCATTCGGGAGGGTCCAATGCCTACACGTCAGGAAACATGACCAATTATTTTTTCCAGGTATCACATAATGGATTTAATGAAGCTCTGGATCGCTTCAGTGATTTTTTCAAGGCTCCCTTGTTCGATAAGACCTATGCGAAGAGAGAAGTCAAAGCCGTTAACAATGAACACGAAAAAAACAAGCTCCGTGATGGATGGCGTGGAAATTTTGTAGCAAACCTGATGTCTGAGCCCGGACATCCTGTTGGTAATTTTGGAACCGGCAACCAAAAAACCCTATCTGGGGACAATCGCCCTGCGTTACTTGAATTTTATAAGCGTTATTATGCGGCTTCCAACATGAAGCTGGCCCTCATCTCCAGTATGCCGATGGAAATTCTTTCCGGCGTGGCAAAAAAATATTTTTCGGATATATCGGATCGGCCCGTTAAGGTTCCCGCAATATCCCCTGAGTTCAGAAAACCGCTTAAGGGACAGTATCGATTGCTGAAAATAAAAACTATTAAGGATGTACGTTCTTTGGAAATCGATTTTCCCACCATACGCCTTAAGGACCATCAGGCCAGCAAGCCGGCTTCCATTGTAGGCTCTGTGCTGGGGCATGAGGGCAAAGGTTCCCTGCTCTCCAAATTAAAGGAAGAGGGGCTGGTTTTAGGCCTCAGCGCGGGAGGGGGAAGCAGTCACCCGGATATCAATTCATTCGGTATAAATATTTCCCTGACCGTGAAAGGGCTAAAAGAATATGAGCGGATTCTTGAGCTGGTTTTTGCCTATATTCAGATGATCCGGGAGCATGGGTTTCAGGAATACACTTTCAAAGAAACCCAGGCTATGGCCCAGATCAACTTCGACTGGAAAAATCCGAATGAGGGCATGGGGTTTGTCGCAGGTAAAGCGTCATTACTGCAGGAATATAAACTGGAAGTGGTAGAAACGCTGCCTTTCCTTTATACAGAATATGAACCTTTAGCCTATAAAGCGGTTTTGGATACATTGACTCCTGAAAACGCAATGGTAGTTTTGAGCTACAATTCCGCCGCAACCAATAGCAAAGTACCGTACTACGATGCCGAATATTCCTTGCAGAAAATAGGGGAAAAGGCTTTCAAAAAATTATCTCATCCGATGAAGGTGAAAGGTACTTTTTACCCGGAGAAAAATGACTTCATTCCTTATAACCTGAAATTAGTGGAGGAATATCCGCATCTGGTGAAGGATGACGATCTGGCAAAAGTCTGGTTTAAATATGACCATCGTTTCAAACAGCCAAAAATATCTTTGACCTTCAGAATTGAAACTGCAAAAGTTTATCGCAGCCCTAAAAACCTGGAACTGGCAAAACTATATGAAGCCATGATGCAGGAAGGATTAAATGAACTGGTGTATCCCATTCAAATGGCGGGACTGTCTTATGGCCTATCCATACAAAAAAAAGGAGTGCTCCTGAGTCTTGGCGGCTATTCAGAGCGCATTGGCGATTTGATCAAACTGGTGACAAAAAATCTAAAAGAAGTGAAAGTGGATGAACAGAAATTCGCTAATATTAAAGAAGCCATGATACGCGGATTGAAAAACCGTAAACTAGGCCAGGCCTATTCACGCGGAGGCTATTACAACTGGTTGATGCTCCTCAAGGATCAGTATACGGATGAGGAAAAACTATCAGCACTGACCCCGATCACTTTGAATGATGTCAAGGCTTATGCCAAAACACTTTATGACAAAGTGTATATTACCGGAATGATTCATGGTAATTGGTCTGATAAAGAAGCATTGGAAAGCGTGGACATCCTGCTATCTGCTTTGGGCGGTAAACCGCTTCCTGAAAACGAGCGATTCGAGCAGGTGGTGGAGGTTATGTCTCAAGGAGAGCGGTTCCGGTTTAGCCGAGAGGTCGAGGATAATAATAATTCGCTGGCCTATGCTATCCAGGTTGGCGAGAAAGATTTTTCTCTCCTGGCCAAAGCTTCGATAATAGCTTCTATTGTAGAAAGCGATTTTTATACTCAAATGCGCACCAACCAGCAATTGGGATATATTGTATGGAGTTTTAACCAGCGCATTGAAGATAGAATCTTTTTCCGGCTGGTGATTCAGTCTTCTACCCACGGTCCTTTTGAATTGAGCAAACGGGTCAATGTTTGGATGGGAAGTACTGAAAAGCTTTTCTCCAAATTGACCGACCAGGAGTTTGAAAGGCATCGGCAAAGTTTGATCGTTGCGCTGGAAAAGGAGGGCGATAGTATCGGTGCGATTGCGGGAGACCTTTATTCGCTTGCCACGGATGAAAAGGGAGACTTCCGTTTTAAAAAGAAGATGATCTTGGCGGTGAAAAACCTCAAAAAAGAAGATGTTGCCAAGACGGCAAAAAAAATATTCCGCGACGATGGCACTCCCCGGCTTGAAGTATTAATGCGAGCCAAGGGAAGTAAAGAAAAAGTACCGGCAGGGGTCATTACAGAGGTCAGTCAATTCCACCACCACTAGGCGTGGCCAGCGAGCCGCCGGTAGCAATTTGCGATAGCTCTATCAGGTGAGCAAAAGGTTATCTCTTTGTGATCTACCTATATTAAAAATATGAAATTCGGAGCTATTTTTAAAAGAGGGGCTAATCTTCTCAAGCTAGGGGTTGCCGCAAGAAAGTTGCGTAAGTCCACTACAGAAGACCAGCACCATTGGGCGCAGAATTACCTCTTCGAACTGCTGGGCCAGTCAAGAGGACTGCCCACCAAAATCGGCCAGTTCATAACGATGGACTCCGACGATCAGACTCTTAGGGAAACTCTCAACAATTCTTTAGAACCCATGCCTTTTGAAGAGGTTGTGGAGCTGATTGAAAAAGCCTATGGCAAACCCTGGGACACGGTCTTTAAAAAACTGGAAAAATCCTGTAAGCCCGCATCGCTGGGCCAGGTGCATTTTGGCAAACTTAAGGATGGCACAGAAGTCGCGGTGAAGGTTCAGTATCCTGACATCGCAAGCACGGTGGAAGCGGAGATGGACCTCATGGGCTGGTTACCCAAAGTGGGGCCGGTGGCTAAATGGGGATTCAAGATGGATGGCTACCGTGACGCCTTCTGGCATAATTTCAGCGAAGAACTGGACTATCGCATTGAGGCGAAGCATCAGGAAAACTATTGCCAGAAAATTCCTCCGCTGGAACGCATTGTGGTTCCCGAAGTCATCAGCGATTTGACCCAGCCCACCGTACTGGTGCAAAAAAGGGAAGAAGGGTTCAGCCTGGATAAAGCCGAAACCATGATGCCAGCGCAGAAGCAGGCTATGGGCCGGTTACTGCTTCAGCATTATTTGCATATGTTGTTTCGGCACGGATTTGTCCATGCCGATCCGCAACCGGCGAACTTTTCTTTCCGACAATATAAAAAAGATTATTTCCAATTAATTATTTACGATTTTGGCAGCGTTCTGGAGATTCCGGATGATGTCCGGCTGGCACTTTTGAGAATTATTCTGGCTCTACGTGATCGGGAGAATCTGGACCCGGTGACCTGCCTTTCGGCTCTGGGTTTTGATCCGGAAAAACTAAAAGACCTGCGCCCGACTCTCCCGGCCTTGATGTCCGTTTTGTTCGAGCCTTTTTTGGTCGAAGCTCCTTACGATGTTAAGGACTGGAGAATGAGTGAACGCTTTGACCAGATAGTGGGAGAAATGAAATGGTGGTTTCGCTCTGCCGCGCCTCCCAAACTGATATTCCTGATGCGGACTTTGCATGGCTTGACCAGCATGTTGCGACGGCTGGATGTTCCGCTTCCCTGGCAGTTCATTATGGATAAAATGCTGTCTGATATTTACCCACAGGCGAGGGCATTGACCCTGCCGGAAGTAGACTCCAAAGGTCCGGCGTTTGACTCCATAGCCCGTTACTTGAAAGTACATGTGGTGAAACCCAACGGCAATAAAGTCAGCCTCACCATGCCGGGCCGATGCGCCGATGACATCGAATCGATCATGGACGAACCCGTTAAAGAATCCATCCAACGACAAAATATCGACTTGCAATCCATTCAAGACAAAGCCCGGAAATCAGGTTTTGTCCCTCAGGTCCTGTTTGAACTTCACGATGAAGAACGCGATATGAAAGTCTGGTTGGAGTAGTAACCACCGATATACCCCTGATTCCATTTCCTCCGGGCGAGGCTCAGATTGACTTTTCACGCCTGCTGTGTGACTTTAGTGACATTACCTAATACAGGGGAATATTGTTTTGGATTCTGAATATAAAACAAAACGAGTTGTAGTGATTGACGATTCTCCAGTCGTCCGTGAAGTCATTATAAGTAATCTAAAAAAATCGGATTTGAAGAGGATAATATTTTCGAGGCAGAGGATGGATCGGGTGGAGTGAATTTGCTACGGTCCGAGAAGATCGACCTGATTATTTCCGATTGGAATATGCCGAAAATGGACGGTCTGGAACTGTTGCGAACGATAAAAGATTACCCGGAATTAGCAACCATTCCTTTCATAATGATAACTTCGGAGTCTGAAAAAGATAAGGTGGACGAGGCATTTAAAGCCGGCGTTAACCAGTATATATGCAAGCCTTTCAAACCCAGTTATTTTAAAGAAAAAATTCAGCAAACTTTAGGGAAGAATTTATATGGTTCTAAACAGGTGATGGTTGTGGATGATTCGCCGGTGATCCGTAAAATTGTTGAAAAGCTCTTAAGGATGCTGGGATTCGGCGGATTTAATTTTATAGGCGCCGACAATGGTGTGATTGCACTATCTCTTCTGGATGAAAAAAAAGTGGATTTGATCATCACCGATTTGCACATGCCTGATATGGATGGAATTGAATTTGTTAGAGAGGTTCGGCTAAGTGAAAAAATTGACCTGATTCCAGTCTTGATGATCACCTCAGATTACAATACAGACAAAATGTTGGAAGCCTATGATGCCGGTGTCGATGAGTTCATGCAAAAGCCTTTTACGGCAGTCGACCTGGAGGAAAAAATTAAAGTGCTTTTTAACCATTAGGTTTTTTTTAAGCTTCCGGTAAATGAGATAGTCCTCACTTGCAGAGGTTTCCCGCCCCGTTTAAAGCAAACTGATGGAAGAACCCAATCCTAAAAAATACAGAATTGAACTCATAACCATCATTGCGCTGATGATTATCGTGGCGGTATTCATTGTGGTGCAAGTGTTTCCGCAGTTGTGACCGGCGAGCCGCCGGTGGCAGGTAGCAGGAACTCGTCAAGCCGAGATAACTCTTTGTCCACCAGCGAAAGCGACGGCACACTGGCCCCACGTCTAGTGAGTGGAATGTAAAAATGAAAATATGGGTGGATGCAGATGCTTGCCCCAGGCCGATCAAAGAAATTTTGTACCGTGTGGCGGACAGGACAGAAATACCGGTGACATTGGTTACTAATCAGGGGTTACGCATACCGGATTCGGCTTATATTAATTTGATCCAGGTGGGGCAGGGGGCAGATGTTGCCGATGACGAGATTGCCAATAAATGCGAAGCTGGGGATTTAATCATCACAGCAGACATTCCGCTCGCCGCCCGTGTTGTGGAAAAGGGGGCGTTGGCTCTCGATCCGCGTGGAAAGGTTTATGATAAAAACAATATCGGGCAGATATTGGATATGCGTAACTTCATGGACAACTTACGCGGTAGCGGTGTAGAAACCGGCGGCCCCGCTGGTTTTGGCCAGAAAGAACGGTTCAAGTTTGCAAACGAACTGGATAGATTTTTAGGGCAAAGATAATGCCGGGTGACTATTGGCAGGCAGTCACTTCTTCTTCAAGTTTTGGTCGAATGGGCACGAGTTCTACGGTTTTGTTGACACAGTCTTTGGTATTTTGCACCGCCAGTTTGTTGAACAGGAAATCCATTTTGGTTTCCAGTTCTTTGCCAATGCCTTCCCGAATCTCGGTGGATAAACCCCAGAACTCGGATTTGAATTCACCAAAACCTTTTTTGCGGGTTTTGTAGATGAACTGTTCATCCGTCTGGTCCGATTTTTTCTCGTTGGCAAACTTTTCTCTGAGGTGGGTGTAGATTTCTTCTTTAAAGTCTGAAGGGAACAGTACGCTCCCGTAGATCATATTTTGAAAATCGGTGGCCAAGTGAATTTCGGCGGTTTCCAGTTCCGGGAATTTATAGAACATGTCCTGGGGCAGGGTGGACGCACCATGCTGGACGGCTCCGGCGAGGCCATAACTTTCGCGTGAAATGCGTGACAGCTTTTCCAGTGTATCAAAATCGAGGTTTACCTCGGCGACGGTTCCATCGGGTAGAGGAACTCCTCCATGTGAGGTTCCGGTCTGGATAGATATTTTGCTGATGGTGGTTGCTCCGGGCCGGGCTTTTTCCAGCAATTCATTGAAGTTGTCGAGGTAAGCTTTCAATTCCTGCTCGTTGCTGTTTTCTTTTCCTACTTCGCCGATCTCGCCGCCAACGGATATGCTGATACCAAACGGTTCCAGTTCCCGGATGTATTCAGTGAGTTCTACCCCAACTTCAAAATTTGCCCGCTGTTGCTCGACTACACCAGATTTACTGAGGTCGACCAAAGTGGAAGTGTCGATGTCTATATTGTAGAACCCACCTGCGATACCGTTTTGGATCAGGTTTTTGAGTCCGGCAATCTCTTTTTCCGGGTCCTGCGCGTAGTTTTTGGCGTTGACTTGAAAATGATCACCCTGGATAAAGACCGGGCCCGTAAACCCTTCTTTAATTGCGGCGGCAAGAATGACGGTGGACAGCTCGTGTGGTTTTTGGAACGTGTAACTCATTTCCGACTTAGCCAGTTCAAAAATAAACGCACCGGCATTGCTTTTGATGGCGGTGCGAAAAATGGCTCGGCAGAGTTCATAAGACATGCCGCGGATGTTGAGGGCGGGAACCGTGAATCCTTTGACTTCGCCTCGGCCTCGGGCCTCATAGAGTCCCTGAATCGACGAGTTGACGATGCCGAGTTCCAGTGCCGCCGATTTGATAAGGAACCGGCTCAGACCTTTTATTTCTGCTGAAGGATTAAGAACAGCATTCTGGACCAACTGATCCAGCACATCTCCCCGAAACTTATCAGCGTCTTCTATTTTCACGCCACCATTGTCCTGAGTGGCGATATTCTTGAGTTGACGGGTTATTTCGTCTTTATGGTTAAAAAGCATCGGGTTCTCCACTTAATGTCCCTGATTTAAATGAATATCAAAGACCGGGGCATTGATTCAGGAATTGATTTGAAAAAAAGGTTGATTTCAGGTTTCAGCGTAATTGCACTTTATGCACCGATCAGGACCGTAAAAAGATAAAACTACGCTTGGTGAGTGCATTGTAACCAAAAAATCGTTTTCAGGCAAAACATCTTTAATAAAAGTTCTATTTTTTATATATTTATTTAAATTCATATATTTATATATAATTTATTAAACTTTATTCTTGGGGTGGATGGGTAGAGGGGATTGCCTGACTAAGGTGAAATACGGTTTGTGATAAAGGATTGAAGGTTTAAGCCGAAACGATTTTGATTGGATGCGCTTAAACTCTTAAAATACCAATAATTACAATATTATCTTGGTTTAATTTCTATTGACACAGTTGAATAATTTGTTAGAATTCCCAACGTCTGTAAAATATGTGATAGCACCCGATTCCGCAGTTGATTAATGATTTTTTTTAGAAATTATTAATTTTTTAATACTTAAGAATTCCAATTTTTCAAAACTATATTTCCCAGGTTTCTGGAACGGAGAAATTCATCTAATGTTTAAGAACATATATATACCGGTAGATAATTCTGATTACTCCAACGCCTGCGTTGAATTAGCACTCGAATTTGCCAAGGGATCAGATACGACTATTACCGCAAGCCATGTTTATGCCGCCAAAATGCACGATGTCCGGTTTCGGCAAATGGAGAGCGGACTTCCTGAAGAATATCAGGATGAGCAGGAGTTAGAAAAACAACGGAATATTCATGACCAATTGATTACCAAAGGGATGGAAGTCATCAGTGACTCCTATCTGGATGTCCCCAAAGATAAATGTAAAGCATTGGACATTCCTTTTGTTGGTAAATCTCTTGAGGGTCGTAACTGGACAGAACTGGTTCGTGATATCAAGGAATCTTCTTATGACTTGGTTATCATTGGGGCTTTGGGGCTCGGCGCGATTAAAGACAGTTTGATTGGCACGGTTGCCGAAAGGGTGATACGGCGTTCTAGTACAGATATGTTGGTTGTGAAGCATTGTCCTGAGATTCAAGAGGATAGACCCTCCAGTGGAAAGATTGTGGTTGCGGTGGATGGAAGTGGTCATTCTTTTGGAGGGTTGATGACGGGTATTGAAATGGCCAGAAAGTTGGATCGTCCTCTGGAAGTCATTTCTACTTTTGATCCCTACTTCCACTATGCCATGTTCAACAGCCTGATCGGCGTTTTGTCCCGGGAGGCTTCCAAAGTGTTCAAGTTTGAGCAACAGGAAAAGCTTCATGAAGACATTATTGACAAAGGACTGGCAAAAATCTATCAGGCTCATCTGGAGATCTCCCGGAAAATTTGTGAAGAAGAGGGCATCGAATGTACCATTCGCCTTTTGGACGGAAAGGTCTTCGAAAAAGTTTTGCAATATGCCCGCGAGGAGAATCCCTATCTGCTGATTCTGGGACGGATCGGGGTTCACAGTGCCCCGGATATGGACATTGGAGGCAATACCGAAAACCTTCTGCGTCTGGTTCCATGCAACATACTGCTCTCCAGCAAGGTGTTCCAGCCATCGATAGACATGCAGGCGGAGGAAAGCATTGAATGGACCTCTGAAGCCAAAGTGCGCTTGACTAAGATTCCGGGTTTTGTACGTCCGATGGCGACTACAGCGATTCTACGCTATGCGTTGGAGAGGGGACATAGCATGATTACATCCGGCGTTATCACCGAAGCGGTGCAGGAGATTCTTCCGGCCGGCGCGATGCAGGCCATGTCTGCTATTGGTGAGAGGATGAAAAAGGAAGGAATGGACCCGAACAATCCGGAAGGTCTTGGCATGCTGAAAGAAGAAATGGCGCAAGCTCATGCCGGTAATTCCAAAGAAGAGATTACACTGAAATGTACCAGTTGCGGCACTTATTATAAAGGTGATGTTGTAAAATGTGGTGTTTGTAATGCGGGAGCTGAGCGATTGCTTCCGGTCAATAAAGAGGAGTTCAAAGCATCGGTAGAGGAGTCTCAAGAAGCCACCACGTTTACCACTTTTGATGATGTCAAAGTGTCCTGGACTCAGGAAGCGTTGGATGGGTTGAATGAGTTTCCGCAGGGGCATTTGAGAAGAAAAGCCCATGCCCGGGTTGAGAAAAACGCTCGGGTTCAGAATGTCGGTACGGTTTCTCTGGCATTTCTCAACAAAATCCTGAACGAAAAGATCAAGAAGGATGACAATGGAAATGGTTCAAGCGAAAAAATTCCAGGAGACATCCTCAGTTTAGGGGCATCATTGAATGTCGATGACTTCAACTGGTCACCTGAAGCCTTGGAACGGCTGGAGCGTGTTCCTCAGGGATTTATGCGGGACAATACCCAAAACCGGGTAATGGCTTGGTGTTCTCAAAATGACATCAAAGATATTTCACTGGATGTCTGTGAGGAGGGAATCCGAGAGTCTGTGAAGATGATGGAAGATGCCATCAAGAATGGCGCAGGCTTGGAAGATTTTATCCCTAAGAAAGAAGTGAAGGCTTAGATTTTACCCCGTTTAAACAACGTTTTTTTTAGCCCCTGGATATTGAATTGGGTTCAATTCCAGGGGCTTTTTTCCTGTTATTTTCTGTTTTGCTGGCTCTTGTCCCGGTAGTTTGGTGGCTCCAGGGACTGTTGAAAAATCCCAGTTCGTATTTATTCAGCGCACTCTCTGAAAAATGTCCTTCCAAATTTATAAGCGTTTACTCCTTCACTTAAAACCTTATTCGAGCCGCTTGTATCTGGCGATTTTCTTTTCGATCATTGTTGGCGTTATTGCGACCTCCCCAGTCCCGATTATTCAAAAAACCTTCGATAATATCTTTGTAGAAAAAGATTATTTTATGCTCAAGGTGATTCCCCTGGCCCTGATTGTTTTATACGTTATCAAGGCTGTGTTGACTTATGCGCAAAACCTGATCATTTTCGGAATCTCGTGGGAACTGGTGGTGGCATTCAAGGAAAAATTATTTGTGCATATCCACGAACTTCCTTTTGAGTTTTTTGAGGACCATGAAACCGGCGAACTCATGTCTCGAATCAGTAATGACGTCATGGTTATGCAGTCCACTGTAACGCGACTGATGAAAGAGTTTTTGCAAAACAGTGTGATGCTGGTGGGTTTGTTGATATGGGTGTTTTATTTGAAATGGGACTGGGCTGTGATGGCCTTGGTCATATTTCCGATCATGGTTATTCCAGTATCCAATATTGCCCGGAAACTGCGACGCCTTTCTAGGAAAGGGCAGGAAATATTGGCCAATATCAACGCCACGATTTTGGAATCCTTTTCGGGGATAAAAATTGTCCGGGCATTTGGTATGGAATCCCGCGAGATAAATAAGTTCAGGCTTTATAATGACAGTTACCTTGAAGTGATGAAAAAAAATGTGAAGTATGTGGAAATTACTTCACCTTTGCTGGAGGTATTGGGGGTTATCAGTGCGGCGTTTATCCTGTGGTATGGCGGGAACCAGGTATTGAACGAGGAAATCAGCCAGGGAACATTCCTGGCTTTCATTGTTGCCTTATTCATGATGTATTCTCCTATCAGGATATTATTCAAAATCTACACTAATATCCAGACCGCATTGGCAGGGGCGGAAAGGGTGTTCGATATTCTCGACCAGGATGCGGAAAAGGTGCAGGAAGGTCAGTTGGAACTTCAAGGTGTCAATGACGGAATTGAATTCAAGAATGTTTCTTTTCGCTACCCGTCACGGTCCACCATGATTTTAAATGAAATCAACCTGTCTGTTCGAAAATCAGAAATCATCGCGATTGTTGGCATGAGCGGAGCTGGCAAGACAACTTTGGTGGATCTGTTGTTCCGGTTCTTCGATGCGACTTCCGGTTCAATTTTGATTGATGGAAAAAATATTCAGGATTACAAGCTGGCTTCTTTAAGGCGGCAGTTGGCTCTGGTGACCCAGGAGACTTTTTTATTTAACGATACGATCTGGAATAATATTGCTTTTGGCTGTGAACGAAAGGCCACTCACGATGAAATTATGGAGGCGGCCCAGGCCGCCCATGTGGATCAATTTGCGTCGAACCTGGATGATGGTTACGAAACCATCATCGGAGAACGAGGAGTCAAGCTTTCTGGCGGTCAGCGACAGAGGATTGCCATCGCCCGGGCTCTCTTAAGGAACGCTCCGATTCTGGTTCTCGATGAAGCTACGTCTGCACTGGACTCCGAATCTGAAAGGCTGGTTCAGGATGCTCTGTATAATCTCATGGAACACCGGACATCTTTTGTTATAGCCCACCGTCTATCAACGATCAAACACGCCAACCGGATCATTGTTTTGGACAAAGGCCAGATTGTAGAATCTGGAACCCATGAGTCCCTTCTCGCGAATAGTGGGTTGTATCGGAAATATTATGAAATGCAGTTTGCCGATCTGGAAGACAAAAATAAGGATATCAAGGAATCGAGTTAAATGCGTTTTGAAAAAGTTTATATCGAAAGTCTGGCCTACCACCTGCCTGATAATATTGTGACTTCGGCTGAAATTGAAAAAAGGCTGGCCCCTCTTTATGACCGACTCAAACTTCCCCAAGGTCGCTTGGAGTTGATGAGTGGTATTCAGGAACGCCGTTTCTGGGAGAAGGGAGTTTTACCCAGTGAGGTGGCAACTATTGCCGGAGAAAAAGCTATTGCCCGGTCAGGGGTGGACCCGAATCAAATAGGTTGCCTGATTTCTGCATCGGTTTGCAGAGATTTTCTGGAGCCCTCGACGGCCTCCGTAATTCATAATAACCTGAAGCTTCCTGTGGAAGCATTTGTGTTCGATGTCTCCAATGCCTGCCTGGGTGTGCTCAATGGCATGTCGATCATTGCCAGCATGATTGAGCAAAATCAGATTCTGGCTGGATTGGTTGTGGCTGGAGAAAATGGGGGTCCACTTGTGAATAACACGATCGAAACTTTGCTGGCTCGAAAAGATATTACCCGGTCTGAGATCAAGTCCTCTTTCGCTTCCTTGACCATTGGCTCTGCCGCTGTTGGAGTTATCCTGGTCCATGAAAAGATTGCCAGGCAGGGCCACCGTTTGCTTGGTGGTGTTTCTATGGCTGAAACCCAGTTCAATAATTTATGCCGTGGCAGTGATGACAGCGGGGCGGGTGGAGAATGGTCGCCTCTGATGGAAACCGACTCCGAAACTTTGATGCGGGAGGGATGCCAACTTGCCAGTAAAACCTGGGTGCGTACCCGTGAAGTGCTTGGCTGGAAAAATGAAGAGATAAGCCGGGTATTCTGCCATCAGGTTGGCAAAGGTCATCGCAAACTAATGTATGAAAGTATTGGACTGGACCTTGAAAAAGATTTTTCCACTCTGGAATTTTTAGGCAATACCGGTTCGGCCTCATTACCGACGACATTGGCCATGGGAATTGAAAAGGATGTGCTAAAGACGGGCGACAAAGCGGCTCTACTTGGTATAGGTAGCGGACTTAACTGCTTGATGATGGGAATTGAGTGGTGACCGATCTTTATCCCTTTTCTTCGCATAGTCTGCAACTGGATCGTTTGCGTTATCATTACCTCGATGAGGGTTCCGGCCACGAACCCCTTCTCATGCTCCATGGCAACCCTACCTGGTCCTTTTATTACCGCAACCTGATCCTGGGCCTCAAGGACTCTTATCGTTGTGTGGTGCCCGACCATATGGGGATGGGAAAATCAGATAAACCGCAGGACTATCCTTACACGCTTTCTCAGCACATCGACAATCTCGAAAAACTAGCTGATCACCTTAAGCTCAATGACATTACCCTGGTGGTGCATGACTGGGGTGGGGCGATTGGCATGGGTTTCGCGGTTCGGCATCCTGAGCGAATCAAGAGGTTGGTGATTTTCAATACCGCCGCGTTTTTATCCCGTAATATCCCGTTGAGCCTGCGCTTTTGCCGGATACCCGGATTTGGAACTGTTGCTATTCGCGGTTTCAACGTGTTTGCACGTGGCGCCATTCGCTGGGCTTGCATCAAACAGGAAAGAATGACGCCACAAGTCCGAGCCGGTTATCTGGAACCTTACGATAACTTTTCCAACCGGGTGGCCACTTTGCGTTTTGTGCAGGATATTCCCATGAGTCCCGATTCACCCAGCTATTCTGTGATCCAGCATATAGAAGAGAACCTGAAACTATTTCGAGAGCATCCCGTTCAAATTATTTGGGGAGCACATGATTTTGTTTTTAACGATCATTTCCTGAAACGTTGGCAGGAGATTTTTCCTCAGGCACAAGTGCACCGGATGGAAGACGCCGGGCATTATGTGGTGGAAGATGCGCATGAACGCATTCTTCCTATGATGAAAGAATTCTTGCAAAAAAATTTAATTTAAGTTTTCGCATAAAAAAACCGGCTTCCCCACCAGGGGGAGCCGGTTTTATTTTGCGTGAAAAACTTAATATCGGTAGTGCTCAGGCTTGTAGGGACCTTCCACGGGGATACTTAAATATGCAGCCTGCTTTTCGGTGAGTGTTGTCAGTTTCACTCCCAGTTTATCCAGATGCAGGCGTGCGACCTCTTCATCGAGTTTCTTCGGCAAGGTGTAAACGCCCACCTCATATTTGTTATTGTACAACTCTATTTGTGCCAGCACCTGATTGGTGAAGGAGTTGGACATCACGAAAGAAGGGTGACCGGTCGCGCAACCCAGGTTCACCAATCTACCTTCTGCCAGTAGAAGGATATTGTGTCCATCCGGGAAGGTGTATTTATCCACCTGTGGTTTGATAACAACTTTTTTAATTCCCGGAAAGTTATTTAAAGCCGCTACTTGAATCTCAATGTCGAAGTGGCCAATGTTGCAAACAATGGAATCGGTTTTCATTTTTCCCATATGCTCGATACAGATAATATCGGCGCATCCTGTTGTGGTGACAAAAATATCACCTTCCTTAACAGCTTCTTCCATGGTGGTGACTTCATAACCTTCCATTGCCGCCTGCAAGGCACAGATGGGGTCGATTTCGGTAATGATCACCCTGGCACCCAAGCCTTTCATGGCGTCGGCGCAACCTTTACCGACATCGCCAAACCCGGCAACGACCACTACTTTTCCGGCTATCATGATATCGGTCGCCCGTTTGATGCCATCGGCAAGCGATTCCCGACAACCATAAAGATTATCGAATTTCGACTTGGTGACCGAATCGTTGACGTTCATAGCCGGGAGCTTTAAAGTTCCTTTTTCGATCATTTTATAAAGGTTGTGCACGCCGGTTGTGGTTTCTTCCGTGACTCCTTTTATCTCAGCCAGTAGTTCGGGATGCTTTTCGTGGATGTAAGCGGTGAGATCGCCTCCGTCATCAAGGATCATGTTGGGACCTTGATCATTGTCAAAAAGCAGGGTTTGAGCAGTACACCACCAATATTCTTCTTCCGTTTCTTCCTTCCAGGCAAATGTGGGAATGCCCGCTTTGGCCATGGCGGCGGCGGCGTGGTCCTGTGTGGAAAAAATATTGCAGGAAGCCCATCGAACTTCGGCTCCCAGTTCGATCAGGGTTTCCATGAGTACTGCGGTTTGAATGGTCATGTGCAACGAGCCGGCAATCCGTGCCCCTTTCAAAGGTTTGGAAGCTCCATGTTTTTTGCGCAGGGCCATGAGGCCGGGCATTTCGTTCTGGGCAAGGATAATTTCTTTACGTCCCCAATCTGCCAGAGACAGATCTTTTACTTTAAATTTTTCAGAGACGGTGGTGGTTGACATGAGCTACTCCTTAAAAGGTTTTGAATTATATGTTTGTTATTCGAAATCAATTAAAATGATGAGAGGAAAATTTGATACGATGTCTTGAGTGGCTGGTTACAGGGAGGAATATCGGCAGTCCCCAAGTTTATCTATCATTCAGTTAACGGCGAATCAGTTTATTAGTTTAGCAGATTATGTGTAGACGTCAATCCATCCGGTTTTTTTCTTGTGACCATTACTGAGGTTAAAATTTACCCTTTTGATTCCGGTGAACCCGATTCTTCCTTGCGGGCGTTTGCGGATGTCACACTTGAACAAACGATTTTGCTAAAAGGTTTCCGGATTCTGGCGGCCAAAAACGGTGGATTGTTTGTCGGCTTCCCCTCCAGAAAAGGCAAAGACGGGAAGTTTTATGACATGGTGGAAATAAAGTCGGTGGATTTGCAATCTAACCTCAAGTCTGCGATTCTTGCCGCCTATAGGGTTTATTCCTGATATCAGTTGGATGATATCTTTACCGTTTTGTAAAGGAAGTTTTTAAAGCTGATGAATTTTTTTCTTTCATCTGATTCCAAATGCGAACGGGTTTTACAGGCACCTAGTTTTACCGCGAGCCCCGGCAGATTGGTTTGATATCGGTTTTTCGCCGCTAGTATCAGCGACCGGACGGTGTCCCGGGTCAAATGGTTTGCTTTAAAGGGCTGATGGATATCGGCCCAGAAGTTGGCTTCTCCCGCCTCAAACTGGTCCAGCAAAGTTTCGATGAAGTTCCGATTGGTCTTGTCCCCTCCTTCTGAAAAGGATGGTTGGCAGGCTGAGATGATATCGTCTTTAGTGATTATGGCTCCTTTGCGAAATAACATGGCCCTTAGCAAGATGTTTTTTAACTCCCGGACATTTCCCCGATATTGGTGTTGCTTGAGACATTCAACCGCCGCCGGTTCCAATTGGGGCAGGGTAGAGTCGTCCCCCTCTTTTTTATAGGAATTAAACAGGATGCCGAGAAAATGCGTAGCGAGGTCTTCGATATCCTCCTCTCTTTCATTCAGACGCGGAATATGAAAGCTCAAGGCATTGAGCCGATGGTATAAGTCTTCGCGGAACCGTCCTTCCTGAATTTCCCTTATTAAATCTTTATTGGTTGCCGCGACCAGAAATATTTTGGAGTAACGGGGATGGTTTTCACCGAGCCGCATGAACACACCGGTATCGAGAAAGCGTAATAACTGTACCTGGGTTTTTGGGTCTGCATCACCAATCTCATCGAGAAAAACCACTCCACCATTGGCTTCTTCCAAAATGCCCTGGCGGTGGAACTCCGCTCCAGTAAAAGCTCCTTTTTTATGGCCGAATAATTCGCTATAAGTCAGTTCACCGCTGTAGGCGGCAATATTGGTCTTTTTTAGAGGTAATTTGAAGTGGGCTCCCTTCTCTTTTTGGAATATGTCATTGAGATGAGAATAGATATTATTGAAAAAGAATTCTTTTCCGGAACCTGTTTGACCTTGAATTAGAAGGCTCGGTAACCCGGTCATGGTCTCGCGCTGTTGATTGCCTTCCCAGTTAAGCATGCGGTTGCAAATGGATTCCACAACGGTCTGGATCTGGTTTACCAGCGAGTTGACATTTTTGCTTTTTCCGATGACGTTGCCGAAATGATAGGACGAAACTTTTGGGTCCCGGTACTCAATATCCTTCCTGAGTTGAAGGAGCTCCTGTTTCAGGGTTTCAATCTGCTGGAGATTATTTACTTTCTGGCTGATCAGACTGGCAATGATCTGCAGGATTCTTTGATGCTCCTGGGTAAAGAAATATTTCCGAAAACTGTCCTGGTTGATCACCCCGAGAACATGACTGCCGTGAATGATGGGGACGGCCAACTCGGACTTGATTTGACTTGAAAGGTTTTTGTAAAATTTCTGTTTTTCATCTTCCACGTTGGCAATTAAAACCGGCCTTGCGCAATGCGCTACATAACCGTTCAGCGATCTTTGTTCTACAGGAAGTTCTTCCCCGCCAACAGGAAGCAGGGGGATTTTGCTTTTCATCCAGCCACGGGATTTCGCCCCAACCAGATTGCCCTCTTCATCTTCAATAATGAGCCAGGGTTTTCCCTGCAACATTGTATAGATGGAAATGGTTCCCGAATCGGCACCGATCAATTCAGACGTTTTTGCCAGGATCTTTTCGAGAAAGGACGTCAAGTCGTCATTGGCATCGGAAAGCAGTTCCTCAATTTCACTGAGCACCTCAATTTCTATATGTTCCGGATTTTCCTCTAGAATTAATTTTTCCACCATGGCCGCGTGATTTTCCAGAAGCTTCTTTTCAAAAGAGGTGAACTTGTGTAAGGAGTTGGTGTAATAATTCACCACGCAGATCAACTGTCCGGTTTTCCGATTGATCTTTGGCACTTGATAAAGAGAGACGAGATCAATTTTTCGCGCCACCGCTTTTCGGCTGAAACTTTCTTCCATGACGTCTTCGATATAGACCGCCTTTTGCTCAGGATCTTTGGCGATGAGCCCTTTCTCGTCATCATAAAGGACAATGCGGTTGATCAGGTTTTCCTTGTGGATATTGATATGAGTCCGGTTGTCATAAATCAGTGCATCTTCTTTGATTTTTGAAAAAACCGCCAGAATTTCAACTTGGTTGCTCAGTTCCGGTGATTTGGATTCTGGATTTTTAATGAAAGAGGGCACCCACACCGAGGCAAGAGCCAGTTTGTCGATGAGTTGCACGGCAGAACGCATCATCATCCAGGCGGCCTCTTTTTTCCGCGCCAGATCGAGATGGCGGGAGAAGGATAATTTTTGGCGGAACCGTTTGGCACGATCAAGGGTGGCACTGGCGTCGGCGAGAAAATTGACAATGTCTTTTTTCTGATCATTATCGAGGAACTCGCCCTCCGTTCCCCAATCCAGACTGATGGTGCCAATAGGCTGGAACTGATGCGTGATAGGGAAAGCGGCGGTAGCCTTGATTCCGGCTAATTTTTCAAACGGATTCTGGATTTTTGCAAAACCATCGGGCCAGTTCCAGGAAAACACCACTTCATTGTTGAGAAAAGCCTGCGATATGATCGAAGCTTCGGGCGAGACGAATTTGGTTATGGGTTGCTCATTGGGTTGGTTCTGACCGGTCACATATTGGCAAACCAGCATGCCCTCATAAAGGTCCTCAAGATTGATGCGCACCATTTTGCAGTCATAGAGCTTTTTCAAGCGAGTGGCAATATGATGAAGAATCTCCGGCAGGCTTTCTTTGCCGAACCGGGAAATCAAATGATCAGAGGTATTCTGGGCCATGATATTTAGAGGATTGAGTAATAAAACCACACAATTGGGTAATAAGTATAGAATATTTACAAGACTTTATCCACAGATGGACAGAGATAAAAGGTTCCCTCTTTATTAAAGAGGGCTGGGGTGATTTACCTACAGGGGGTTTGCCATCATTACGACGAGATTATGCCGGGAGAGCTTCACTCTTTTTTCTTTGCTCCATAATCTTTCTAAGATCTATTACCCCGGGGTTGGTATCCGGAATATCTTTGAAACTTTGAAACGATAAAACGCTGAGTTCGCAATCCTCCAGGGGGATAATGTTGGCGCAACGGGTGCCGCCTTCCAGAAGGGTCATTTCGCCGATGACTTCTTGCTTGCCAAGGACCGCTATGACCTTTTTGTTTCCGTTCTCATCTTGCCGGAAAACTTCCACTGTCCCTTTTTCGATGATGTAAG
>JYMV01005547.1_pt1 | contig 25791 bp, 29 predicted proteins | sample 338911 | NCBI WGS metagenome assembly JYMV01 (sample SAMN03354496, study PRJNA234377) | hydrothermal vent metagenome | biome: Deep sea; feature: Hydrothermal plumes at the Eastern Lau Spreading Center, Western Pacific Ocean; material: Seawater | place: Tonga | collected 2009 | depth 2000 m m
AATTTTTTACACCTGTGAACAGAAGGGGCAAAAAATCAAATGCTACAACCCTGCACGCTACCACCAAAACCATAGTAACGCTTTGATTTCAAAGGATATCAAAGACTATATACCAGGTCAAGATAAATCGGGATAATACTGTTATCAAAGGGTACTATTTCCACAAAAAAAATTTGGCGCGTTAAACCTTGACTCTGTGGTTTTTTTTGTTTTTAGGGTATTCATTATTTAGCTGATAAACCCAGGCGAGAAGCTCCGCAACTAGTTTATATAATGACTCCGGAATTTCCCGCCCAACATCAATTTTTTCCAGCAACTCAACCAGATATTTATCCTTTTTAATCGGGATATTTTGTTGCTGCGCCATGGCAATAATTTTTTCTGCTATCCAGCCCTGCCCTTTGGCAGTTACTCTCGGAGCACGGTTACTGTCCCCATTATATTTAAGGGATATGGCAGAATTTTTTGTTCGGTTTTGTTTCATGTCTTGATATTTATAAGTGATGTGTTTTGACTTACCAGCAATTCAATCAGATTATCTTTTGCCGGTTTGACTTCATGGGTTACATAACATTCCACCGATGTGTTAATTTTATTTTCGTTCATTTTTTCTTCAAAGTCATTTGTTCTGTGGCGTATGAAATTGGCAACTTCTTCACTCTCCACATCAATGCTTACAGACAAACTCTCCTGATTCATCTTTGCGTTAATTTTAATTTTTCCCAGGAAAAAAAGATCTAGAAAAAAAGCTAAATGATGGCTCTTTTTTGGGTCTTTGTTTCCGGTCTCGTTTTCTGAGGAATCGTCACGAACAAATAATTGGATAGTTTTATTTCCGGAACTCAATGGATTAGGAATCTGAATTACCAGTGGCTGGTTCTCCTGTTTCGATATTTGTGAAGAAAGCTGGTTGAGTTCAATATTATCGATGGCATATTTGATCGTTTGTCGAAACTCGGCAAACCGACCAGGAGCTTTTTGAACCACCTTTGCAGAGGCCTGCTCTGTGGAATGATAAAGTTCCAGCAACAAACCTTTTAAATCGCTCGCTAATTCTTTGCGGGCCTGAATACTTGAAGGAAACTCAAGGACCTGCCGTACTTTTGCCTCATAATTGATCCCGGATGATTCCACTTGTTGCCGTACTTGTGTTGCATTGGGAATTTCCCCCTCACTAGGGAGGAGCAAGCGCAAGGTATCTCGCAATCGCGCAACCACATCGGATTGTATTTTCAAATCGGGAATCACCTGTGAATCAAGAATTTCACTCCTAAGCAGATACGCCATTTTTGCTATAGGCATTCGGGCTGGCAAATAGGGCTTTAACGAATTAAAATCCAATCTTTTTATTTTGTTTGCACCCGTTTCTATCAATACGGGGTGCTGCCCACTTTCCGTTAATACAGGGTGCTGCCCATTTTCCGTTTTAATTAAATAGATACTGACCTGCGACCCGGGTTTGAAGTTCCCTGCATTTTCTACAGGCACTGAAAAACTCTTACCTCCTGTTTCAATCAATATGGATTTAGAATCCAAAATGCTGGTAATACGAGCGTTTGTTATGCTTTTGGGAGATGAAGACGATTGATGAAACTCTTCCAAACCGAAAAACCTGGAAATTGATTTTCCCCGGGAGGTCAGATTTGTTGTAACCCCCACATTTTTAAACGGGTCTTCATGGGATGGAATGGGAGATGAAGACGATTGATGAAACTCTTCCAAACCGAAAAACCTGGAAATTGATTTTCCCCGAGAGGTCAGATTCGTTGTAACCCCTACATTTTTAAACGGGTCTTCATGGGATGGAAGCGGAATAATTTTTAGAGCCGGTTTAGGTCCTGAGTTTTCTACACGGACAATTATTGTTTGACCCTTATTCAAGGATGTTCTTGTCCAATCCTTCTGCTCATTCTGTCCTTTAAAGGACAATTCCTTGGGCAATTCAACGATTACTTTATTGCCCTCAAGTGATAAAACCCCTTTTCCTTCCGGAAGGTTTCTCACGAAAATGGCCTTAAAAATATTGCCAGACTGCAATTGGCTGATGAACTTGATAGTTGCTGGATTGGAATCTTTGCCAACAAGAACTTTTAAGGCCTGTTGAGTCAAATTTTCTATCTGAGCAGACTTGTCGAGGAGGCTGAAATTCTTAAACATTCTTTTTATACTAAAGGGAGTGTTTAGTCGCTCTTATGATTGGTCCTGCATAAAAAGGACTTATTTCTTTATCGGCAAGTTGCCTCTCCGCCACAATCAAAATATTCCAGTGCAAGAATAAAATTTAACTATCGCTTTAATTTCAATAAGTTAGTTTAATTCTGTGAAGTTTTTGAGGGTCAGACAACGATATTTATTTTCCCTCGATGAGGGTCTTCGGGGAGAGGAGGTTCGGGACTATCGTCATCAGTATTGGATTGATTTTTTTTGCGGATTCTAACTCGCTTTTTGGCTTTGGTATGGGGGTCTGTTTCCTCCAGGAAATGAGTTGGGTCCATATCTTGTATCTGTCTACGCTTCAACTCATCTTCCAGTTGTCGTTCTTTGTCAACCTGTTGACCCACAACAGTGGGCAGGGTTTGCATAGTATGCTGGAGTTTTTCCGTATGAGCCCCCATCTGCAGAACCTGTTGTGTATTAACAGGAGGTGTTGTAGGCATAATCGAGACCTAATTTATTATTACTGATTAATTAAATATGGGCTCCGGAAAAGATAAGTCAAGATCGGAGGACGATTTATTTAACCATGAAACGGGTGAAAAAAACATCGGTAATTGTTCCGGTACCACCTAAAAGCAGGGCGTTGCAGGCGGTCATAATTTCTTTTTTGATTCTTTCCTCGGTCTGGAAGCGTTCAAGGGTGAAATCACTGGGCCTCTTTCTTCGGAGAATATTATAAATATTTTTTCTAACCAGAGGGAGTACCTTGTCAATCTCATGTTTCAAGACTCTATTGCTTAATAAAAGATTTGCGGCTATAGATATAAATCTACCTGTTTCTTTGCCATCATCACGAATAGGGAGGAAAAAAGGTTCCAGGTTGTAAATATTGACCTTTTTAATTTTGACCTTTTTAATTTTGACCTCTTCTTCTTCCTCTATAATTTCCTCCTCAACGGCCTGTTCCTCTAAAGGAACCACATCGCCCTCTTTTTCACCAAGAAAAAAGTAAGCCCCTACACCGATGGCTATGATCAGGACAAGTAATCCTCCACCATATATCATCAGGAGTTTTTTATTTTTGAATTTAGCCTTTACCCCTTGAAGGCCACCAGCCGCCTTTTCGCCTCCGCCGGTATCATCCAACCTGCTTTCAAGTTCCGCCTTTTCATCGGCAGTTAAATCCTCCGCATTGTCTGTAGTTTCCTGATCTTCAGCCATAATTCCTAATTTCTGTTCACATTAATCCTAAAGAGTTTAACGGTATTAAAGCCTAAGAACTAAACATTTAACTAATTGAATTATCTAGTTTTTCAGAGATACTTAAGAGTTTGGGATAAAGCTCTTGAACCTTTTGCAGGAGGTCTTCCTGTTGCATATTATTATCCAGAATGAAGTCCGCATATTTGATTTTTTCTTCAAGGCTCATCTGATTCTTAATTCGGGCCACTGCTTCATCAAAGCTGATGGCATTTCGGCTTAAAATCCTTTGAATTTGGGATTCCTCACTGGATCGAACCACAATCACTTTATTTACATGTTTATAGTTTCCGGACTCAATCAATAGGGCCGCATCAAGGACAACGATGGCAAAAGGATCTTTAGTACAAATTTCCAAAAAAACTTCTTGTTCTTTTTTAAAAATTTTAGGATGGAGAATTTCTTCTAGAACAGACTTTTTTCCTGGATCCTGAAATACTATTTTAGCGAGTTTTTTCCGGTTCAGATTCCCAGCGGAATCCAGGATGCTTCCACCAAAATAATTAACAATTTCCTTTAGCGCCGTTTGTCCAGGACGGACCAAATCTCTGCTTAATTGATCAGCATCGATGATGTGGGCGCCCAACTCCTTAAAAAAAGATGCTGCCAAACTTTTTCCAGAGCCGATCCCGCCTGTCAAGCCTACGAGTAAAGACACAAGGTTTATAACTTTCTTTTTATTAGATCCCCATAAAGCCGCATAAGTTTCAGAGTAACCGGCCCGGGTTTACCCGATCCAACAGGTCGACCATCCAGATGCGATACCGGCATAACTTTTTTAATGGTCCCTGTCAGGAATATCTCATCAGCTTCATAAAGCTCTTCGCCGGGCCATTTTCCTTCTTCAATATGAAATCCATTTTCTTTGGACAGTTGAATCACCATTTCCCGGGTAATCCCTGAGAGAATTCCGCAATCCTGGGAAGGAGTAAGGATATGGCCCTCGCGAACAAAGAACAAGTTGCTTGTAGTCCCTTCTGTCAAATGTCCCCATGCATTAACCATGATAGCATCTTGAGCACCAAGTTTATTCGCTTCCATTTTTGCCAAAACATTATTTAAATAATTTCCTGTTTTAACATTTGGATTCAAAGCGTCACGCGCGTTCCTTTTAATGGACACCAAGGCAACATGAATTCCTTTTTCATAACAGGGCTCTGGGTATTCCTTTACAGCCATCACAATTATAATTATATTAGGACTGTGACAGGTTGTGGGATCAATATTAATTTCACCAATTCCCCGGGTAACAATAATCCTTATATAAGACTCATCATTATCCGCCGCACCTAATGTAACTTTCAATTGTTCCCGAAACCACTCATTATCATGCGGAATATTCAACGAAATTGCTTTGGCCGAAGCAAAAAGGCGATCAAGGTGTTTCTCTAAAAAACAGGGCTGGTTATTGATGGTGCAGACCACTTCATAAACACTATCACCAAATAAAAAGCCATGATCCAAAACTGAAATACTCAGTTGGTCATGGATTTCCCCATTAAAATTTATTTTTGTAGCCATCGCCTATTTATTGAACCTCAATTTAACTGATCCAAAAATATTAATTTTTATCAACGGATTTTAAAATTTCATTCAGCTTCTTCAGGTCTTCTTTGGAGTACTGATCCTGGGGTTTATCGTTATCCGGCAGGATTTTCTTTAAATCATTAAATGTGTCCGACAAATTTTTCAAATTCTTTAACTCTTCAAATTTTTCTTTTGCCCCATCCATATTAAAATTTGAAAGGTTTTTTCTGATATTCAGGGTGCCTGGTTTCTCATTTACAAAATCTAACACCTTTACCAAATAAGGAGCAGTGTAAGAGTCCTGTGTGAACTTTTTAGCCAATGCAGGGAAAAACTGCAGCGGGAACATAACAGCAACCAGAATGACCACGCCTCTTGCCAACCCCACAATGCCACCTAATATCCTGTCGAACATCGAAAGGTCTGTGCCAGACCAAAGCATTGCCCTGGCAACCTTGCCCATAAGGGAGATGATAATTGCAGTCATTATATAAATTGTCCCAAATGCTATTAGCTTAGCTAGAGGCTTGCTGGGAATACTTTCCATCAAAAAGTGTGCAGCTGTGCTTTGATATTTGACGGCCATTAAATATCCCCCTACATAGGCTAAAAGAGAGAAAACCTCTCGCACAAACCCCTTCATTAGGGAAAAAAGCAGGCTGAAACCCAGTACAACTGAAACAAAAATATCAAAAGAGGTCATTTAAATTTTTCCCTCAAATTCTATCTTATTCAATGAGATATTTTCAGCATCGCGAATCTGATTAAAAAGTAATTTAAAGGAAGAAGTAAATTGGGCTGGGTTTATGGATATCTCTTTCTGAATCTGGGCAAGACTAAAAAAAGCTCCTTCGCTGATTTCTTCCAGATTAATTTTGATCGCATCATCCGTTACACAGATGTATACTTGGACATGCTCCCCGTAGGTTTCTTGACAAGCTGAAATTTTTATGGAGGTTTTCAAAGCAGCCTTTAAGTTCAGTTCTTCCCAAAGTTCACGATGAGCACATGCATCGTAGGATTCCCCAGCATCAACATGCCCAGCTGATGAAGTGTCCCACAGCCCAGGATTTTCGTCCTTACAGAGAGCTCGTTTTTGTAAAAACAATTCTTTTTTGGAATTAAAAACAAGGGTATGAACGGATCGATGCAACAATTTATTTTTATGAATATGTTTCCGGCTGGCCTGCCCTATTATCTGGTCATTTTCATCAACAATATTATATATTTCATTTTCAACATTCATAATAAATTCATTCAGTGATTGCCTTGATTTGGGCGTAGATAGCTCAGTTGACGGGGGAACTCTCCTTCTTCGCAATAATTATTCTGGGCCAGAATTTTTACATCATTGATGGCCTGACGAGAACCTTCCAGGACAACCTTTTGATAACCCTTGTCAGCAAGAATGCCTCCTGCCTGCAAAAGACTCATAACCGATTTAGCGTTAAATTTATCCTCATCAATAATCATGTGCAATTCACCTTCATGATGACGGGCAATTAAGGAAATGAACGTTGAAGGTCTGGCATGAAACCCCAGGGGGTGTGGGATAGGAACTTCAGCCCTCACGTTTTCCACAAACCCCATCAAAATATTCTTAACCAACTTGTCGCCTTCTTGAAGGTAGTATTTACTGTAATGAAAACCAAAATTAAAAATTTGCCTCAGCAAAACTTCCTTATTTACCACTCTAGAGATTTGTTGTTTGCACTCTCCATGACGAATATCATCTTCATGACGTTCATAAAAATGACAGAGCCAGAGGACCACCTCAAGAAGGTGGAGGGGCATGGAAATATATCCTCTCATATTTTTTAAATCCGCTCGGGCCTGTTCCAACCGGGTATTCTTAACATACGTATCGTATTCTGACTGAACGCTATGGACCAGTTCTTTAAACATTCGTACCAGCTTTTCATCTAGTTTTGATGGAATAACATGGCGGAACGCATCAGGATCGTCATTTCTTTCAACCCCCATATCCTTGACCATTTTCGCGACTTTCCGGTATTTTTTGCAAAGTTCTATGACCCTCTCCTGTTCTTCTTGAACTTCATCTTCCAAAATAGTTCTCGGCAGGCGCTTATTCGATTCGATTTCGGAAAACTCGTCCATCGAAAACAGCTCTTCGGAAATTTCCAAGCCGTTTACTTGTCCTGTCCTTACAACTTCAGCCCTTAAACCCAGTATAGAAGTGTTTAGAAAGTCCAGAGCCTTGTAGGCGCTTTCATGGAAAGCCTGAGCGTTCTCTTCAGATTCTCCAAGGTTATAGTAAGGGTACCGGTCCAAAATATGTTTTATATAAAATGCGGCGATAGAAAGATTGCGAACACACGCAACATATTCCGAGAAAAAGGACCATGTCTTGTTTTCTCGGGCTCCGTGTTCATCGAGAACGCTTTCCAGATATTCCGTTTCCTGGATCAGACTGGAATAAAATTTTCGGGATATTTCCTTACCGTCTTTCAACTTTTCACAAAATAAAGCACTGACCTTGAAAAACAGGTTAGAAGGTGCCTGAACTATCTGTAAAAATTCGCCCTCAGAAATAATCTGAATAAGAGATTTAGCTTCCATCTGTTTTATTGCCTACAGGAAAAGTTTCAGTCTATCAACTGGTAGAAGACCAGTAATAGTATACCCGTATAGTATGTGGGTTAAAAGGCCGCAGACTTAGCCAGGATTTTATTGGGCAGGTATTTTTGCCAGATTTCAACATGGGAATCCGGTCCGGATGGAACGATGAAAGGAATAAATTGATAATCTGGTTTTCTGGGAAGGCGAACCAATGTCATGTCTACCTCCAAGGGGGTTCGGTCACCTTTTTTAAGATTGCAGGTTTTGCAGGCAACAACGATATTCGTCCAATTGGTTTTTCCTCCACGGGACTTGGGGACCACATGATCCACTGTAAGGGGATGGGTGGAAATCCCGCAATATTGGCAAGTGTAATTATCTCTTCTTAGAATATTTTTTTTGCTAAATGCCAAACCCTTTTTCCGGTTTCGTCGAACCATTTTCAAAACACGTATCACAGTAGGAAGTTCGAAACTGGTCGAGGGAGTACGGACTAAATATCCTGCGCTATCCAACCCCTCGGCCCTGCCGCCAAAAATCATGGTTATGGCATGACGAGCAGTACAAAATTGAAGCGGCTCATAAGAATAATTCAAAACCAGGCTTTTAAACGCATCGAGCATGTTTCCAAACCTCCCTGGAATAACTTGACTTGCTTTAACTAGGCCCTATCAAGGTAATCCGGGGAATTTTACTCCTTCCATCCTTATACTGTCAATAGCGATGGTGCTAAAAAGGGCTTCATAGCATATTCCCGGCACCCAACCTGTTTTCCGGATCGAGGCAATATTTAATTTTATTTAAATCTTCTAAACCACTTGGTCCAACCATTTTAGCAAAATATTTTTTTTTCAGTTTTCCTATACCATGTTCTGCAGAAACCGTCCCCCCCCATTCTAAAATCTGGTCTACCATTTGATCGTAGACCTTTTGTGCTACATCTCTTTGGGACTCTTCTGGCAGAAGATTTATATGTAAATGATTATCCCCCAAATGGCCAAACATGACGTAATCCAAGTCATTAGCTTTCAGAGTTTTCCGGTAAAACTGCATCATCGACATAAAATATTTATCCGGGACAGCCATGTCTGTACCTAGTTTAACCCGGTCGGCCCGACTATTTTCCTCATTTATAATTGCCGGGACATCATGCCTGAAATCGTGAAACATCTGCACATCCTTTGGCCCCTGAGCAAACCATGAATCATCAAGCATAATATTTTCTTCACTCAAAAATTCATACCAGTTTTCCAATATCAAATCATAATATTCCCTTTTAAGGACATCTTGTTCAAAAAACAAAGCCACTTTGGAATGGGTGGGTATGGCTTTATATTTGGCCTTCAACCTTTCCAGGGCGTTATGATCAAAATATTCCAGCGAACAGGGATCAATCTTATACCTATCAAAAGATTTAATTTTTGGAATCAACTGCCAACAGGAGCGTTCCTCTTCAAAAAATAAAATACCACTCACAAAATCATCCGGACGGGGAGCCAGGCGCAGGACAATGTCTGTAAAGATCCCAAGCGTGCCATCCGACCCAATAAACAGATCCAGCCAGTCCATACCTGGATGGACAAAATAACCTGCCGCATTTTTGCAATCCGGGCTTTGGTATGAAATATCCGGAAAAATAATTTTACTGCCGTCTTCAAACCTGAGTGGTTCTGTGATTTTCAGTCCTCGTTTGAGAAAAATTTTCCTGCCATCCACCAGAATCAATTCAACTTCTTCAACATAATCACGCGTTACTCCATATTTGTAACTCCGGGACCCGGAAGCATTGGTCGCCAGGGTACCACCCAGTGATGCCAATGCCTCAGTGGGATTGGGTGGATAAAACCATCCTGTAGGAGCCAGAAAACCCTGCAGTTCGTTTAATGATACAGCCGGACCAACCCTTACTCTTCCCTCCCCTTCTTTTGCAATACTATTTAACCGCTCTAATGAAACAATAATGCCTCCAGACGGGATACGTGAGGCAGTCAAACCTGTTCCCGCGCCGGCAATGGTTACCGGTCGGGTTTCATTTTTCAGGAAATCCGCCAGTTCATCCGAAGTTTCAGGAATGACAACCTCCTCAGCATTCCCTCCTGAAAAATTGGAAGCATCTCTTAAGTAGGGTACAATGAATTCAGGTTGCGTTTTTCTAATCATTGGATTTTCACAAATCCTAGAGGCGGGAGGACTCCATCAAGCCGTCAGCCTGGGGAGGCAAAAAACCTTGATAGCCGTTATGCCGTTCTATAAGTTCCAGAACCGTATAGGCCTTGCCATTTTTATTTTCTGGTTGGGTAAAGATTTGCCGTAAATCCGTATTCGGGGCACCCACAATCTGACCGGAAAATTCTATCTTCCGAGCTTGCATTTTGTCGATAGCGTGCTTAATATCCTGAACCAAAACGGCAATATGGTGGAAACATTGATCCCCGTGTGTTTGAACCCAATCAGGGATAAGGCTGGGTTCGCCACGTTTCCCCTCAAAAGCCTGATCTACAAACAAACTTGGGTAGCCCGGTTTTCTATAAACCTTGGCCCACCAATTATCGAATTCAAGAACGCCCAGGGTTTGATCCTGAGAAAAACCCAAGCGAAGAAGATCTTTAGCGCGTGTATTGACATCAAGAGTTCGTAGAGTGCAATGATCGACCAGGGGCATTAAGCCAACACCGCAATCAGAAAGATCATCATTCAGACAGCGGGCGGCTTTGTTTTCAGACAAAAACCGCTCGATATATTCGTCAAAAAAAACATCGGTTTGATGATTATCAGACATCATTTTCAGTTTGGTTGGCTGGCTGAGAGTTCTCTTTAGCCTCTTTCTGTCGGCGTTCCTCTTCCATTCTAGGTTGGTTATGGATGAACTTCATGTATTTGACCAATAAAATCATCATCCCTAAAGGAAAAGCCACTATCAAAATTGTAACCAGATCGTCCACTCCATCTCCTGTGAAAATTTACTTGTGTATAGTGTAACATTAAAGCAGGAGAGCCGACCAGTGAGCAATAGCTCATTGAGCCGAAATAACTTTTTGCCAGAAGGATCACATATTGAATACGACAACAAAAAAGACAATAGAAATAGATGGGGTCACTCTACATTTGAGCCAACCCGATAACACCTCTTCTGAGTGGATTGGCCAGGAAGAAGTCCTCAGGCAAATTCAGGCTTGCTGGATGGTGATATCCGAAAAGGACTTCCCCCTTTCACCAAGAATAACCGGAATGCCCGGGATCGGAAAAACCACCCTGGCTATGGTAGCCGCGAATCAAAGAAATCAGCCCCTGTATATATTCCAGTGCACCAGTGACACCCGCCCGGAGGACCTGTTAATCACGCCGGTTCTCTCAGAAAAGGGAAAGATTTCATATCATGCATCGCCTCTTGTATGCGCCATAATTGAGGGCGGTATTTGCATTCTTGATGAAGGCAACCGCATGAATGAAAAAAGCTGGGCCTCATTGGCTCCCCTTCTCGATCACCGGCGTTACGTGGAATCCATTATTGCGGGGATCAAGATTCAAGCTCACAAGGAGTTTCGTGCCTGCGTGACAATGAATAATGACGAATCCACTTTCGAAATTCCCGATTATATCCTGTCGCGTTTACAACCCACCTTGCAGCTGGCAATGCCCAGTTACCAGGATGAATTGGCTATACTCAGATATCATCTTCCCTTTTCAGGGGAAGACCTTTTAAAAATGACTGTGGATTTCCTGCAAAAATCCCATCAGTTGGACCTGGATTTTTCTCCCCGTGACGGTATTCATATTATTCAATACGCTCTGAAACGAATCAGCCAGGAAAAAGATAATCCCCTAGCCAAAGATAAAATGTGGCAAGAGGCGGTCAGCAAGGTTCTTGGTGAAGAAGCTCTCGACCTGGATGCTCTTGCCGCCCGCAACCGCAGGGCTCTCGGTGAAGAAAGGCTTCCCATGGGTCTGGGAGATTTCTTTTTCAGTGATGACAATCCCTTGCACCCGGATATGGATAAATAGCGTGACGCTGAACCAGGATATGATTCCTATACTAAAACTCAGTGGCCGCATTCAATTTTTACCCGTGATTCACGGTAGCGGTAGTTTCGCACGGGAGGTGCGCCATCGGCTTTTAGCGTTTCCCTGTGATTGCCTTGCTGTCGCGCTTCCACCTGAATTCGAACAAACGGTTGAAGAAGGGATCAGAATTCTCCCAAGCATTTCCCTGAGTTGCCAAATCGAACAAAATGGCGGAATGAACTATGTGCCCATCGATCCAAGCCAGCCATTAATAATGGGTCTACGCATTGCCATGCAGGAGGGAATACCCCGCCATTTCATAGACTGGAGCACGGAGAATTATGAAAAAAGAGCTGTCGACTTTCCAGACAGCTTTGCCTTGAGCAAACTATCCTATGAAAAATTTATCAGCACCCTCCTTTTAACCTTAAAACGTCCCAAGGATAAAAGTCATCACTTCTGGCGCGCACGTTGGATGGCCTATCAACTCCATCAACTGGAACTGGAGTATGCTCACATAGTATGCCTGTGTTCCATCCTCGACTGGCCCTGGATCAAGGAAGCTTACGATGAACGGTTGGAAGTGCTTGCACCGCAAAAACCTGAAGGATTGCCCTCATTACATGGCGTGGATAAACAAACCTTATTCTTTGCGCTTTCGGAGTTTCCCTATGTGACCTACTTATATGAAAAAAAACGGCAGGAATTGCGCCCTGACAATAATACGCCGGTAGATGGGGTTAAAGAAATTCTTGTGCGTGCTCGTGAACTGTTCACTAAAAAACACAAAATTCGTTATCACAACCTGACTTCTCAGACTTTCCAGCTTCTTTTACAATATATTCGCAACCTGACTTTAATGGAATCACGACTCCTGCCGGATCTCTATACTCTGGTAAAAGCCGCCAAGCAATTCGGCGGAGACCCATTTGCCGTTGCCGTTTTGGAAGCGGCAAGGGAATATCCCTTTGAACCTGCCAAAAATTTACAAGAGACCCTTTCACTGGGAATCGACCAGGCTTTGCCGGATGAAGAAGATGCCAAACCGTTAAGCATGAAAAACCGTTTGTTGGAAACCCAGTTTGAATGGCGGTCGCTGGATTTAAAACCCGACCCGAACATCAAAACCCAGGAAAAATGGCAACACCGTTGGGACCCCTATGGGCAATGCTCCTGGCCGCCCGAGGATGAAAAAATAGAAAACCTGAACACACATGTTCGTGAACAAACTAAATTTTTATTGAGTCACGACCTGGCCCGGACCGAAAAATTTACCTCCTCCGTTAAGGACGGCATAGACATCAGGGATACCCTGCGCAACTGGCATACGGGCGATATTTATGTGAAAGAGATTCCTCCATCCAAAGGACAGGTCGAAATTATTGTTTTCCTTTTTGACCCTGAGCCCGAGCCTGACAAATACAGATGGTGTCAAACCTGGTACGCCGAACATAATGCGGAATCCACTTTATGTTTTTTCGCCACCGAATATATGGATTCTTTAATCGGACCGGGCATTGGGCAATCCACTTATGGGGGATGCATGATGATTTACCCTCCCCGTCCCATACCGGATATATGGCAGGACCCGCGCATTTCTTTATCCGAAACATTGGAGGAAAAGCTTCTAGAAGCGGCTTTTTTTCATTCCAAAGAAAAGAACGTCACCGTTGTCGCACCCTGCGCGCCTCGAATAACCTGGCGAAGACTTGCCAGGAAATACGGCAAAAGAATCATTCATATCCCGCTGAAACGATTTTCCAATCAGACCATTGAAAAAATAAGGCGCTTCCATGTGCTAAACGGGAAAAATATCCGCTCCTACGCACAACGCTTCATCCAGGATATCTAAGTAGAATGTATCCTGAAATTAACATACGTGAAGCCCACACTGATGATCTTTCCATACTTGTTGAAAACAACCTGGCTCTGGCAAAAGAAACCGAATCGCTGAACCTGAATAAGGAAGTCCTGAGAGACGGTATTAAACAAGCCTTAACGAGGGAAGAATGCTATTATTTCGTTGCCGTGGTCTCTGGAAAGGTAGTCGGGCAAACCATGATTACCTACGAATGGAGCGACTGGAGGAATGGCGTTATCTGGTGGATGCAAAGCGTTTACGTGCTTCCCGATTACCGTAAACAAGGGGTGTTTCGCAAACTGTTTAGCCAAATCGAAAGCCTTGCCCGAACTCATCCACAAGTCAAAGCTTTGCGTTTATATGTGATGCGGAATAACAATACAGGGCAACGTACCTACCAAAGCCTAGGGATGAATGATTCTGGCTATATCGTTTTTGAAAAAGAGAGTTCTGCCTGAACGATTGCTCAAACAAACTCAATTCAGCCGGTCGGAAGAAGGTTTGGAATTTTCCAGGGACAAAAAATTGCCATGGAGCGTAGAGTTTTGGGAAAAGGCTTCCTGAACAGGATCAGGAAACGCCTGGTCGCATTCGCTGAGATACTTCATCACCGCAATCATCCAGTCCGATTCATGCGGTGAATGAATGATTGCAATATTCTGGCCCTCATAGTCCTTACAAATTTGATCCTGTGCCCGACTGGTTCCAGGAACGGTTTCCCTTTTTTTAATAGCGAGCGGACGAAGGGGATCGACATGAATAATTTCCAGTCCCTTGTATTTTTCCGGAACATCTTCTTCGATAAACTCTTCGATGGGTATGCCATTGACATTGGTAAGACCCGGTTGTACCAAAGACGCAATATAAATAGGGACCCTTTTAATTACTGCCTGCTCAGCATAACCTTCGCGGAGTACCGTCTCATCATTGTCTGTCTGGCCAAAAACCACAAAGTCCCAATGTCCGTATGTCAACCGTCTCTGTCTTTGAAGAATGACGGTTTGTTCGTAGGCCTCAACGATCTTTTCATAAACTTTCTGATCTCTGGTTCTAACCTTAATTTTTGGCATTTAGCATCCTGATAAATAAGAAGTCCATCAATTAAAATTATAACACGCAATGCACAGGAACTCATTGAGCCGAGACAACTTTTTGCCTGCATCAACTCCAGTTTTGTTATACTGCGTAAAGGCAAGACCTCGTAAACAAGCGTTCACTAATTCCCACCTGAACCGAAACCCCGAATGGACAGCAATAAAAAAGTAAGTGAAGCGGCAGGAGCCGTAGGCGGGATGACCCTATTATCCCGACTTTTCGGGTTTCTGCGCGATGTGGTCATCGCTATGGCCTTTGGCTCTTCGGCCTCCGCCGATGCTTTTTTTGTCGCCTTCCGGATCCCTAATATGCAACGGCGAATTTTGGGCGAAGGCGCGGTGACAGCGGCTTTCATTCCTGTTTTCACCGAAACGCTGACACAAAAGGGGGAAGCCGCCGCATGGAGAATGACCGCCAACCTGTTCAATATTCTTTTTATTGCATTATCCCTGGCATCCCTGTTTATCCTGATATTTTCCCCTGCTGTAATAACGGTTTTTGCCCCTGGGTTTCTTGATGAACCCGGAAAATTTGAACTGACGGTGAAATTGACGCGCTGGATGGCTCCCTACCTTTTCTTTATCGGACTGGCCGCCTTTTGCATGGGGATTTTGAACTCCCTGAAAGTTTTTGCCCTTCCAGCCGCTACCCCTATTTTGCAAAATGTCATGATGATCCTGTCGGTTCTCATCATTGCTCCGCTAATGGATGAGCCGATTATGGGACTTGCCATCGGCGTCCTGGTAGGGGGAGCCCTGCAATTATTGGTTCAGCTTCCTGCTGTCATAAAAAAAGGATTCCGCTTTGAAAAAACACTTAACTTCAAACAGGAAGAGGTCATTAAAATCGCCAAACTGATGGGACCGGTTATATTGGGCCTTGCTGTTTATGAAATTAATATCATGGTTGATACCCTGCTCGCTTCCCTGCTTCCGGGCGGGTCTATCTCTTACCTTTATTATGGCAACCGGCTGGTGCAACTGCCTCTGGGCGTATTTGCGGTCGCATTAGGAGTAGCACTTCTTCCCACGCTATCCAGCCAGGCCGCAAAAGGCGACCTGAAAGAGTTGGTCCAGACAGTAGGTTTCAGTATTCGCCTCATTCTTTTTATCACCATACCAGCCACGGTAGGGTTGATTATCCTGCGCGAGCCCATCGTTAATACGTTATGGGAACGGGGAGAGTTCCTGGCTTCCACCACCGAGGGAACAGCCATTGCCCTGCTTTATTATTCCATAGGCCTCTGCGCCTATTCAGGGATTAAAATCATCGCTCCGGCATTTTATTCTTTGCAGGACACCAAAACCCCGGCAAAAATTGGTATTTATTCCATGGTTCTCAATATGGTTTTAAATCTTATTTTAATGGGCCCCTTGAAACATCCCTGGCGGCCTTATTTAATGTTTCGCTGTTGATCTACCATTTAAGAAAACGCTTAGGGCTGATGGGCGGAAGAAAAATACTGCGTTCGACTGTTAAAATGGCGGCCGCAGCCATAGCCATGGGTGCCGTTACTTTTCTCACCAAGGAGAGCTTTTTCCATGTCAGCGACCCTCTTTCGATCCGGCTACTTACCTTGAGCGCTTGCATATCTGCGGGAATACTGGTATATGCCTTAATCTCTCATTTCACCCGAAACGAAGAATGGCGTTTTCTTTTGGATTTGAGAAAGAAAAAACAAATACGTGGCTAGAATCGTTTTCGCAAATATAAAATAAAGGATAACCCTCTTATGGTAGTCACCTGCCTGGATTTGGAAGGAGTTCTGGTTCCTGAAATCTGGATAGCCTTCGCTGAAAAAACTGGAATTGAGAAACTGCGACTTACCACGCGGGATATCCCCGATTATGATGAGCTGATGCGTGGACGGCTCAAAATTCTCGATGAAAATAATCTTAAACTCGCAGATATCCAGGAAGTCATCGGAGGCATTGCCCCACTTCCCGGCGCGAAGGAGTTCTTATCCTGGCTGGAAAGTGAATTCCAGGTCATCATTCTGTCTGATACCTTTAATCAGTTTGCCGGGCCTTTGATGGCGCAACTTGACTACCCTACCCTGTTTTGCCATGACCTGATTGTTGATGAGACCGGGAGAATCGCCGATTACCGGTTGCGAATTCCCGATGCAAAAACCAAGGCCGTGGCGGCCTTAAAATTGCTAAACCTGAAAGTGATCGCCGCCGGAGATTCCTATAACGATACAGGGATGCTTAAAGAAGCCGATGCTGGGATTTTATTTAGGGCTCCTGATAATGTCGTGGAAGAGTTTCCCCAATTTCCCGTAACACGGACCTACGATGAATTCAAAACAGCGATCATTGAAGTCAGCAAAAAACTGGAAGGCTTAAATGACATTATTTGATTTCAGAATCAATAAGCTTACTGGCCAGCCACCCGGTCCGGGCTGGTTCTTTCGGCCCCGGTTTTGAGCGGATTTTTGACCATTTCCCTTTTTTCTCCAGGATTTCAACCTGAGTGCCTTGGGTCAGCACAAATAAAATGGTGCTTGTTTTTGTATTGGGTTTATTACGCAAATTAGCAAAACTCACATTGACCTTGAAAAATATTTCATAATCTTCGTCTTCTGCAACTTGAAGAGAAACTTCATCGGTGCCCGAATCAAGAAACAGGTTCAGTGGATTGATTTCCAGCTTGACCACAGCTATGACTATGAAAACCAGTGTTAATAAGGCAATGCGTAGATAAGCCTGGGAAACATTCAGGCCCTTTTCCGGATCAGGTTCTGGGGGCTCGGGAGGATCACATCGGACGCAAAAAAAACCCGGGGCAGGTAGGAGGGTTCCACAGGAATCACAATATTGATAACTGCGTTTCGTATTGGGATAAGATGCCCTGCTTCCACTAGGATTCATCATTTATCTTCTAGTTAAGCCGGTAAATTTGCCGGTATTTATTTTTTAAATAATCCAGAAAGTTGTCCGGGTTCAAACTTTCCCCGGTCACCTGTTTGACCAGAGCAGGAACCGATAACAACCTGCCCTGTTGATGAATCTGGCTGCCCAGCCATTCACGGATAGGTGCCAGGTTTCCCATTTCGATCTGTTTTTCTAAATCAGGCTGGGCTCGGATTAATACCTGATAAAACTGGCTGGCATAAATCGCCCCCAATGTATAAGAAGGGAAATAGCCAAAGGCTCCTCCGCTCCAATGTGTATCCTGTAAAACGCCAAGCGTATCTGTTGGCGGCTCCACACCCAAATATTCTTTCATTTTAGCATTCCACATCTCAGGTAAATGCTCAACATGAATCGATCCATCAAACAGACCTTTTTCCAGTTCATAACGCAGGATGACATGCATGGGATAGGTTACCTCATCGGCTTCCACCCTGATCAATGAGGGTCCGCTGACATTGACCGCCTCATAAAACTGTTCAGAATTCACATCCCTGAAATTATGTGGAAATGTTTCAGCAACTAACGGCAGGTAGCGTGCACAAAATGGCTTTCCCTGTGCAATCATTCGTTCCCAGAACAGCGATTGCGATTCATGGATAGCCATGGTGAGGGCTTCAGATACCGGCAGGTCCCGCCCATTTTGCATGCGCCCCTGCTCATAAAGCCCATGGCCTGTCTCATGAATCACCGCGTATAACGCGGTAGCGAGTGGTGATGCGGACATCTGTCGGATGACTGCCGCCACAAAAAGGATGTACCGAAACATCCATGCGCCCCTGGTCAAACAAGAAACCCATTTCTTCACTGATTTTGCGTCCCAATGCTTCCTGTTTTTCAATGGAGAACTGGCCTGACAAAAAACTAGTGTCTGGCTGGTAATCCGACTCTTGAATAGCCTTTATCAATGGAATCAGTTCAGCTTTTAGCTTATCAAATACCGGAGTGATGTCCTTCTGGGTGGACCCTCTTTCATAAATATCAATATTAGCGTCATAGGCCTGCATATCAGGAAAAACATAACCGGCCCACTTTATTTTTAAATCCACCAATTGTTTTAGAACCGGGGCGAAATCGGAAAACTTGTTTTCAGAACGGGCTTTCACCCAGATTTGGTGTGCTCGAGAAGATAATTCCGCCAACTCAGTGACAAGCGTCTTGGGAACCCGTATAGCCATTTGGAATTCTCGGTGGGCTTCGCGGATATTGCACCATTCAAAAGCGGTGAATCCATTTTCATCAGCCTTGGAGAGTTCATCCAGCAACTTCCCCATTTCAGGATGCGTGGTTTTTTCATGCAGGACCCCGGCCAAGGCACCGATTTGTTGAGCACGAGATTCTGAGGCGCCCACAGGCATAATGACCTCCTGATCCCAATGCAGAATCCCCATGACCCCGCCCAACCGACTGCTCTCCTCCAACCGGTGAACCAGCGCATAATAATTTTCCTTCAAATCTTCGTGCATTCCGTTTTACCTATATAGAAAAAGTGAAAATTCAAATAAAACTGTTATTGTTGAATTTGGTCCCTGACAATTCGCACTTTACCTGAGTCCATGATCAGAACCCTTTCTCCGGCTTTAAGTTCCTGGTCATTAACTTGCACAACGGTATAGGGTTCTCCCTCGTCCGGTTGGATGATGAATTCCGATGCGGAGCCGCCGGTGATTATATTTTCGGTGGCATGGCCCACCAAGCCACCCACAACAGCACCGCCCAAAGCTCCCAGAGCCCGGGTCGCTGTGTCTCCACCCAATGTAGAACCGGCAAGCCCGCCCACTGCTGCCCCTGCCGCAGCCCCGGCACCAGATTCCGTTCCCTTTATTTCAACTTCTCTTACCGATAAAATGACACCCTTTTTAAAATATTCCGGTGAACCCATTTCACTTCGCTCATAAGTCGAACCGGAATGCAAAGAACAACCAGAAAAGACAAGGGCCAGCAATAAAAAACCTGTTAAATTTCTAACCATGACAAACTCCGTTTATTAACTCTGGTATAATTCAGACATTGGCTTGGATACTTCCTGCTTATTAATATTATCAAATCCTGAGGTATATATGGAATCCAATAAAGAAACCCTTGGAACGGTTGAAGGCCGACTGGATGTTTTACGCAAAGGTATTGTCAGCGAAGAAAATTCAGTCAATTATTACCAGACTCTTACTGACAAAACCCCTGAAGACACGGATGTCAACAAAGGGATGCGGCGTATGTATCATGATTTGATGCAGGAAGAAAAAAAGCATGTTACCCGTTTCCGCGAACTTATCTCACAATGGGAACAAAAACTCAAAGATCTTGAGAATAACTAATAGTATTTTACCAATTTAACGATGTTTCCTTTCTGTATTTCCCCTTATCAGTTTTTGTGATTCTGTCGAAATTTACCCCCCTTTCAGATTTGCAAATTTTAGCCATTTTTGATGGTTATTATATGAATTAAAAAGACCTGGATATTCTTGACATCCTTGACAATTTAAAGGCCTTCCCTTATTATTGATAACAATTCTCATTATTAATTTAAGGGAATTTGGGCAACCAAGTTCCAACTACAATATAAAGTCAACAATTTCAATAGATATCATGCTCTCCGCAAAACTAACAAGGCCCCAGAAATCTGATCTCCTAAAAATTGTTGTTATATCCCTTTTACTTTTAAGTCAGACCTTTTGGACCCCAAACCGAGCCGAAGCCCTAAACCAGGCATCCATAGACAGAGTCAAAAAAATAGTCATGATGCTAAATATCGCCGCCAAGGAATTTGAAGAAGGCGTGGTGGATGGCAAGATTGTCGTGCCCCCGGAATATGAAGAAAGCCAGGTATTTTTGCAACAGGCTATCGAAAGATTTGCCAAGTTGTCCGTAGAAATCACAGACCCACAAAAAGCTGAAAATCTTAAAAATCAACTCATCAACATGATGGGACTGGTTAAAGATAAAGTCGATTCACAAAAGATATGGGAAGAAGTTAATAGCATCAATTCTGAATTGCTGGCAACTTTTAATATCGAAATCAATAAAACACCGATCACACCGGTATCGCTGGTTAATGGGGAAAAAATATTTGAAAACAACTGCTCGATTTGTCATGGCCTGACAGGTAACGGTGATGGCCCCATGGCCAGTCAATTTGATCCCTCCCCTGCCGTGTTATCTAATGCAAAACTTACAGGTGATGCAAACACCACCGCTTATGACAATTTTGAGGTGATTAACGTTGGCATTGCCAACACAGCGATGATGGCCTGGGCTGGGGTGCTTTCGGAAACACAGATTTGGGATGTGACCTACTATCTCCGGACTTTTTCCAACGTAAATGTTCAACTTCCCCCTGTCAATCTGGAGCTGGCCACTATCGAATCATCAGCGGATAGCAATCTTGCCACCCTGGTCGTGGAGGAGGTTCGAGGACTTCTTGATAAAAGTCTGGAGATTTATAAATCCGGTCAGGGTGACGATGCGGCGGAAGTGGCTTTTGACGCTTATCTGGCGTATGAAAAAATCGAGTCCAACCTCATCACAAAGGATAAAAGTCTGGGTGTAAACCTGGAGTTAGCGTTCAGTCGTTATCGGGGAGAAATTAAGCGTAACGCGCCTTTTGAGCATGTACAGTCGCTCAATAATGAAATCAACCTGAAACTTTCAAAAGGTTTGGAATTGCTCAAGAGCGAGGTTGGTTTTACCGGGATGTTCTTCCAGTCATTCTCCATCATCGTTCGGGAAGGATTTGAAGCCATTCTGATTATCGCCGCATTGATAGCATTTTTAATTAAATCCCGCAATCAGGCTAGGGTGAAATCCATCCACATCGGCGTGGTGGTCGGCATTCTTGCCAGTTTTGCGACAGCCTATATTATCCAGGAAATCCTTCACCTGAGTATGGCCAGTCAAGAACTTCTTGAAGGCTGGATCATGTTGACGGCTGTTGTAGTTTTATTCTGGGTCAGCTATTGGCTGGTTTCTAAAATAGAAACCAGGAAATGGCAGGACTACATCAACAAAAAAATGCGTGGCGCCCTGTCCAAGGGAAACACATTCACTCTGGGTGCGGTGGCCTTCATATCTGTTTACCGTGAAGGATTCGAAACCGTTCTTTTTTATAAAGCCCTCTATTTATATGCAGATAATGCTACCGGAGGAATCATACCCGGGTTTCTGGCGGGTTGCGTGGTTTTGGCAGGAGTATTTTACTTAATCAACACTTTGGGAATGAGAATTCCCATTAAATGGTTTTTTGGTTTCACCAGTGTGCTTTTGTATTACATGGCATTCACCTTCATGGGAAAGGGAATTCATGAATTGCAAATGGGCGAACAAGTTTCTATGAATGCGGCGGATTTTTTGCCCAGTGTTCATTGGCTGGGGATGTACCCCACCTGGGAAACATTTATCGGCCAGGCGGTGTTGTTTGCAGCGTTTGTTTTCGCGCTGGTTTACACATTTATCATTAAGGCAGAGTTAGGGACCACCCAATTGCAGGTGGAAACCCACCAACTGCAAAACAGTATCACCCAGGTACACGATCTGGTGGAACATATTTCCCATCATGCCAAACGTTGCGAAGTATTTCTAAAGGACACTCCAGACGAGGATTTGAAAGAGCTATCGGAGCATTTGAAAGAGATAGACGTCAGAATCCACGAACTGTTCGGGCATGTAAAACACGTAGAAAACCAGCTTCAGGATGAATATGAGAAGCTGGCCAAGAAGGCCTTTGAGGACAAATAGAATCAGGCATTCCCTTGAATATTCGCTTTTTTAAAAATACGCGCATCATCCACAAATGGATTGGAATCCTGTCTGCGGTATTCGTTCTTATTCTTTCTGTTTCGGGTTTTCTGTTAATGCATCCGGAAGAATTTGGTATCGAGCAAGCTCAGATCAGCGGAAAATATCTGCCTGCAAAATATTTTCAAGTGCAACAAGCCCGGCGCGGCATCCAGTCCTTAGTAACGGTCTTGGGTTCAGGGAAAATTCTTTATGCAGGAACGGATATCGGTGTTTACCGGTCCCGGGATGGCGGGAAAACATGGCTCCAAATCAACCAGGGATTGTTTGATCAGGATATCCGTGCTCTAGCAATTGATCCTAAAGAACCCAATACAGTTTATGCCGGAACGAGTCGAGGCGTGTTCAAGTCTGAAGATGCCGGGGATACCTGGAGCGACTGGTTCGATGAGACTTCGGGTTTGACCCATACTAAAATCTATGATATCGCACTGCATCCTGGTAATCCGCAAATCCTGTTTGCCGCAACGGATGGAGGCATTTTCCAATCCGTAGATGCAGGAGAGAGCTGGGAGCCGGTATTCACTGAGCAGGCCATCCAGATCATTAAGTTTTCCGCATCCAATTCTGACATCCTTTACGCATCAGGTGAAACTGGAACCATTCGCAGTAAGAACAGCGGACGTGATTGGAGTCCCGTTTGGGGGAATGCTCTCCCTGCTATAACCACGCTGGTATCCTTAAATACCGATCCGGAGTTTCTCTATTCAGGCACTCAGACAGGTCTCTACAAATCTTTTAATGGCGGCAGAAATTGGGTTCTCGATCCTGCCTTTAAAAAGACCTCCATCAACGCCATTTTTGTAAACTCCAAAATATACATAGGAAGCGGGGAAAATTTTTATTCCAGCGATGATGGCGGAGATTCATGGAAACACCTTACCTCCTTCACTCAAAAAATAAATGCGGGTTCCGGGACTTCGATTGATATTACAATTACCGGAATCGCTGGCCTGGCTGGAAAATCCTTATATGTTGGCACCACATCAGGACTGTACTTTTCTGAAGATGGGGGTAACAGTTGGGAAACTATAGATTTGAGCGGGGCAGTCAATCAGCTATCACCCGATGAAATGAAAATGGATGTTGTCAAACTGGTAACCGAAATTCATACCGGTCGCTTTTTCGGTTCCTATTTTTATATGCTTGTTGATTTGGCGACTCTTGGGCTCATCTTCCTGACGATATCCGGCATCCTGATAGCCTATTACCGGGCCAAAATTAAGAACCGAAAAGCAATAATGGGGGATTTGGCGACTGATCGCGCGATTGAACTGACTGAAGCTACCGATGAGCTTTCAACAGAGAGTCAGGAAATCCATGACATGATAGAGCACATCACGGAACACATTGAAAAATGCCAACTGGTTTATATGGATCCTCAATACGCTCGATAAAAAAATGCACCGATTGATGGAAAACCTGGGGGAATTGGAAAAGACCGATTAATGAATATACCGCTTTTCCTTGCCCTTGGAGTTTGGAGAAAGGGCCTGGTCGCGGTTGAGCATATCCATCTTTTTATATTCTTCCCAGTTATCTCGAAACAGGTTGAAACCGACATAATCCAGCGCCTGCATGATTTCGAGTTCAGAAACCTTGCCTTCGCCACCATCTGCTTCACGAATCACCTCTTCCAACTGTTCACAAAGACCGGCAAACCGTTCTTCATCCTCAAACATCATAAAGTCTTTCATAAAATCAAAGGTCATACCTATCGTCTCCCCTTAACTTGAGTGATTCGCAAGATCTCTTTCCCCTATATTAGAATAAATTTTATTTACTGCAAACATAAATTCTTCGATTTCTTTTTGTATGGCGAGATATTCCCTATCTGCCATGCGGCTTGGGGAAAATATCGAACCTCCTAATGCCACGGCTGAGGCTCCCGAGGAAAAATAATCGGGGATATTTTGAGGCCCCACACCGCCCACCGCCATCAGCTTGATGTGGTCAAAGGGACCTTTTAAAATTTTAAAATAATTCGGTCCCATCTGTGAGGCAGGAAAAACTTTCACCATTGTCGCACCGGAACCCCATGCTTTTTCAATTTCTGTGGGAGTTAAAGCGCCGGGGAAATAGGCAAGATTGTTCTTACAGCAAAATTCGGCCACCTTTTCATTCAAGTTTGGGGCCACAAGAAATTTTGCCCCGGAATCGACAGCCCTTTGCGCTGTTTCAGCGGATAAAACCGTTCCTGCCCCTATGCAAAAATCGGGAAACTGTTCGATGGCCTTTTTGATGAGAAGAAACACATCGGGAGTATTGAGTGTGATTTCCAGAAAACGGAGTCCCCCGGAAAATGCCGCTCCCAGCACACCAAGAAGGGAGTCTTCGTCAATACCACGGATGATGCCCATTACGGGCTTTTTCTCAAAGAGAGTTAAATCGAAACCTGCCATAGGAGATTTAGACGTTGGCTTCTGAAGTTAGCTTTTCGTAGAAATCCAGGTATTCATCCTTCTTCTCCGAATTTCTAAGCTTCATTCCCGCACGGGGGTGTAAATCCAGAATGCCGGTAATCATATAGGGAATCGTGTATCCCCATTCAATATTCTCACGCAGTTCCACAAAGTCACTTTCCAATACTTTCAGAATGGGCCGGATGTCAAATTTCGGATTTTTTAAAAATCCCAAAAGTAACTCCAGAGGACAGTTCCCGGCGGCTCTCCCGATTCCCCAAATAGTTCCATCCAGGTAATTAATATTTTGGATGATTGATTCAATGGTATTGGCAAAGGCCAATTGCTGGTTGTTATGCGCGTGAATGCCAATTTCCCGGCTCGGAAGCGCGGCTTTATATTTTTTGGCGAGATGAGCAATCTGCTCTGAATATAAAGCTCCGAAGCTATCGACCAGATAAACGACATCAACTGCGCTTTCCTTTTCTATCTGCTCCAGCGCTTCATCCAACTCCCGCTCCCTGGAATGCGATACCGCCATAATATTGATGGTAGTTTCATAGCCCTTTGCGTTAAGCGTATTGACAAGATCAATAGCCTTGTCAATATCCTTAACATACGAAGCGACCCGTATCATATCCACATAACTTTCAGATTTCGGGATCATTGTCTTCGGATCAAAACGTCCGATATCAGCCATAACAGATAATTTGCAATTTAGCTCCGTATCCCCGACAATATTCTCCAGATCTTGTTCGGAACAGAATTTCATAGGGCCAAATTCGCCACGTTTAAACTGATTTTCATCTGCTTTATAACCCAGTTCGATATAATCGACCCCGGATTTGTTAACCGCTTGAAAAACCTTGCGAACTAAGTCATCGCTGAACAGGTGGTTATTCATCAGACCACCATCACGAATGGTGCAATCCAATACTTTTATTTCTTTTCGATACATGCTGTTAAAACTCCCAACCGGGGCCAATACATCCCGCGGAAAAAAATGAATTTCGGCAAACTTTTCAATAAATTGGAGAAAATTATTATATTTCTAATACCGGTCAGGGTCAATCAGATAATTCCTGTTTGATTCTTTAACCTCTGAAACATTGACCTGCCCCAGTTAGTTGTACCACTTTTTAAGTTAGAATTTCCACCTTCACGGGCTGTATAGCCTCTGGTGCTGGAGGTCTATATCCCA
>JYMV01036522.1_pt1 | contig 25791 bp, 21 predicted proteins | sample 338911 | NCBI WGS metagenome assembly JYMV01 (sample SAMN03354496, study PRJNA234377) | hydrothermal vent metagenome | biome: Deep sea; feature: Hydrothermal plumes at the Eastern Lau Spreading Center, Western Pacific Ocean; material: Seawater | place: Tonga | collected 2009 | depth 2000 m m
GTGAGGAAAAGTGGTAAAGCTGCGAAACTGCCATAAATAGCACTGGCATTGGCTGCGCCTACTTGAAGGTTAATGTATAGATACTCCCAACCCTGGAATATGGTACCTGCAACAATACCGGCAAAGAGGGCGGAGGAAAAATCCACCTTAGTATTCGGCATCACTACGTAGATAAATGTCAAGAGCAGCCACACCAGGGAGAATGGTATCAGTTCGACCAAAAATGCAATTACAGGACTAAAGAACCCCAAGAAAGCAATGCTCTCAGTTAAGCTCGCGATCTGGGTCGTAATATAAACGGAAGCCGTTCCTGACATTATTATCAGTATTGGCGCCAGTAACATAATCGACAGATAATCCGTAAACTTCCTGAGCATTGTTCTTGCCCTTTTAATCTCCCAGATAGCATTGAATGAACTTTCAATATTGCCCAATACCTTCATCACTGACCAGAACAAGACAATAACCCCTATACCCGCAATCAAGCCGCCTCTTGTGTTGGCGAGCATTGAATTCGCATAACCTACTACGGCAATGAGCACCTCCTGTTGTCCAGTTCCCCCATCCAACAACTGAGCTTCCAGCTTTTTTTCGAAGCCAAAACCTTTGGCTATACCGAATATCATGGCCACAATCGGAACCAGGGAGAGCATCGAGTAGAAGGTGAGTGCGGAGGCCCTTAACTGTCCTTTATCTTCAACAAATCCACGTACTGCCAACACCACGACACGCAGCTGCCGAAGTAACATAGACCTGTTCTTCGGTTCGTCCTTAAGCCGAATCTTCCAAAGTCCCGTCTTAATGAACTCTGATAGTTCCTTTATTTTGCTTCCTTTAGTAGCCATTTGCAATTTGTGCAATTTCAAATATATATTATTATTGAGTCTTATTCAATCCAGACAAGAAAGAGGTCAGCATTAAAATTAATCTTATCTTTGATTCTTCACTTTGACATATTTCAATAATTCGAAGCGTCTCATATAAAACTAATTCTCATGATAACGATTATTTCTATTTCAATCGCCTTGTTGGTAGTAGTAGCTGGTTTGCATTTGTTGGCTAAGACAAAAAAAGAAGAGCTTGGCCGCCTTTTCACCTTTTCCTCCTATGCGGTTATTACTTTCGGGATATTAATGGTTGCATACGCTTTTGTCGGTTGCATCATGAGTTGTCATGCTGGTGGAAATGGGTGCGGAAAAAGCGGTTACTCACAATACCATGGTTCGGGACATGGCGGCGGTGCTTGTGCCTCCTATGGGAATAGCGGATGCAAGTCAAAATGTTCATCATATTCTAACTGCCATGGTAAGAAAGGTTGTTCAAAAGCTGCATGTTCCAAATCATCTTGCTCTAAAGGATCACACTCCTGTAAAAAAGATGGTAAATGTTGTGGAAGGTCCTCGGGAAAGAGAAAAGAGGTCAAGAAAGTCATCAAAACAGAAGGCGAAGAAGGTGAGGAAGATGTTGACGTGACCATAGAAATAACAGAATAGGCAAAATGCCGTTGTATTACAGGCCTGTTTCTCGACAGAGGCAGGCCTTTTTTAATACCCCAATGTTGAGAACTTTAAAAACAGCACTGATTATCGCTCCAATTCTATTGGTAATTTCCGCCTGCCTCTCGTATGAGGAGGTGACGGTTATCGAGTTTGCAGATGTGGATTTTAAGGAATTGTCCGCAGACGGTATCACAGTCGATATCAGCGCGCAGATCAGAAATCCGAACAATTATAAGATCTCTGTAGTTAAAACGAACCTGATGCTATCTTTGAATGGCACGAATCTGGGAAAGGCAAACGTAAAGAGTAAACTGGTGCTCCCTAAGAACTCAAATGAAATTCACAAGATCACCGTTAAGTTAAAAGGGAGCCAGCTTAAAGCCGCATTGCCGTCTATACTGTTATCGGCATTGGGAGGACAAATGAATATGAGAATCAAGGGGACAATAACTGCAAAGGCAAGGATGTTAAGGAAAAAGATTGATGTGGACGTTACAGATTCAGCTGCACTATGATTAGGTACGTCAGCGCACTTCTTCTAATTCTCTTAATTATTGCTCCGGCTTCTGGTCAAAAGGACATCGGACTCAAGGAATTCTATTACCCTCCGGCAAGCAAGCTTTTCGATGCCCGCCATTATTTCCAAACCCTTCAATACTACAATGACGAATTGGCTGTGATGACCTTAAAAACGGCCAAGGATTCAGCTGATATGGCCAACGTGTATTACCTCAGGGGGCGATGCAAGTTCGAGCTCACTGACAAGCGCGGAGCTTCTGAAGATCTTACTTTGGCAATTGAGCTCTTTTCCAGGCAAGAATCCTTCTATTATTATCGGGGATTGTCCAACCACTGGTTGAAGCGGTATAATGAAGCCATGGCAGATTATGACTCGGCTATCAAATTGAATCCAACCAAAATGGCCTATTACGTCAACAGGGGCTTTGTCAAATATCTCACTGGTGATTTAGATGCGGCGTGCTATGATTTTTCCAAGGCAGGAGAGAATGGATCCTTTGAAATTTATGAGGTGATTAAGGATTACTGTAACTAGACCTAAGTTAGAAAGCTGAAGGATCTATACTAGCAGACATCTTTCTACTTTCCACTTTCCACTTTCTACTTTCTACTTTCTACCTAACACCCAACTACATATTTACCTTATTCGCCCCGTCTTCACACATTTACCTCCACCAGGCATTGCCTATTAGAGATGCTTTTAGTATTTTTCAGCCTAATTCCCTGAGTAAAGTGGCAACAGCTGAGACAAAAAAAGCGGTAAAAAAACACAATATCGACAAAGCGACCTTGCTCAAGGCGTTTGAACTTATGTGCACAGCCAAATCAATGGCAGAATTGTACGAGGAGAATGCCAGCGTGACCAGTAAGTATGTTCATGCTACCTCCAGAGGCCATGAAGCGATTCAATTGGCATTGGGTATGCAGCTGCTTCCTCAAGACTACCTCTCAGCCTACTATAGAGATGACTCGATCCTACTCAGCATTGGTATGGAGCCCTATCAATTGATGTTGCAGCTGATGGCCAAACGAGATGATCCATTCTCTGGAGGAAGGTCTTATTATTCTCATCCAAGCCTGAACGACAATGACAAACCCAGGATTCCTCATCAGTCATCTGCCACGGGCATGCAGGCAATACCCAGTACAGGCATGGCAATGGGCCTTCAATATCTGGAAGCTAAAGGTTTATCCGACGATTCAAAGGACAGAGGTATCGTTGTTTGTTCCCTGGGCGATGCATCTATCACCGAAGGAGAGGTTTCAGAGGCCTTTCACATGGCAGCATTGAAACAGATGCCAATATTATATTTGATACAGGACAATGAATGGGATATTTCCGCACATGCCAGTGAGATCAGAACACAGAATGCTTCAGAATTCGCGAAAGGGTTTAAAGGATTGGAAGCCGTCTCAATTGACGGTGCTGATTTTTTTGAATCATTTCAAACCGTTACAGATATAATTGGCAAGATTAGAAAGGAGCAAAGGCCATTTCTGCTGCATGCAAAAGTACCGCTGTTAGGGCATCACACGTCAGGAGTTCGAATGGAGTGGTATCGTGAAGATCTGGATGAGCACAAATCCCGAGATCCTTTCCCAAGATTCAAGAAAGATCTGGAAGAACAGGGTTTCGATACCAATAAGCTTGCATCAATAGAGGCAGCGGCCAAAGAGAAGGTAGCTACGGATTATCAAAAAGCACTGGAAGCGGACGATCCTTTACCAGAGGACCTCTTCAATTTTGACTACGCCCCTACCCCAATAACGGAAGAAAAAGGTGAACGGGAGCCTGAAGGGAAAGAACCAACACTAATGGTTGACTGTGCCTTGTTTGCCATTAAGGAACTCATGCAAAAACACCCTGAATGTTTGCTTTATGGACAGGATGTGGGGAAGCGCCTGGGTGGTGTATTCAGGGAGGCCGCCACGCTCGCCGAAACTTTTGGAGATGACCGGGTGTTCAACACTCCAATACAAGAGGCCTTTATCGTTGGAAGTACCGTAGGTATGTCGGTTGTTGGATGTAAACCTATTGTGGAAATTCAGTTTGCCGATTATATCTGGCCAGGACTGAATCAGCTCTTCACTGAAGTGAGCAGATCATATTATTTATCGAATGGGAAATGGCCTGTAAGCTGCATAATCCGCGTACCTACTGGTGCATATGGCAGCGGTGGCCCCTATCATTCTTCCAGCGTTGAAAGCGTCGTTGCCAATATACGAGGTGTGAAGATCGCCTATCCCTCCACCGGTGCAGATCTAAAAGGGCTCATGAAATCGGCATATTACGATCCCAACCCTGTGGTGATGTTTGAACACAAGGGCTTGTACTGGTCAAAGATCAAAGGCACTCAAGACGCTAAGACAATTGAACCTGATGAAGACTACGTCATTCCATTCGGGAAAGCGAGAGTAGTTCAGGAGGCCGATTCAAGTCAGGAAATTAAAGTGAGTATTATAACTTATGGTATGGGCGTGTATTGGGCCAAAACGGCGGCTGAATCTTTACCGGGCCAGATTGAGATCATTGATTTGCGAACGCTAAACCCCATCGACGATGCAACCGTCTTTGCATCTGTGAAAAAGAACAATCGTTGCCTGGTTGTAACAGAGGAGCCGATATTCAACACATTTGCCCAGGCATTGGCAGGTCGCATTCAGAATGAGTGCTTTCAATATTTGGAAGCACCCGTCAGGGTTGTTGGATCCGAAAACTTGCCGGCAATTCCTCTTAATTCTACCCTGGAGGCAACAATGATTCCGTCAGCGGAAAAGGTCTTGGCAGAGATCGAGCAATTGATCAACTATTAACGGTTACCCTCGTCAAGAATGAAATTACTCAAGCGCATACTGAAGATTCTTGCAGCGATCGTTGTGCTTATTGCTATTATAGTAGGCGGTATTATTTATTCCTCCAAACCTAAATATTCCGGTGAGATCACACTTGAAGGCGCCCTGGAAGAGGTAGAGGTGATCTATGATGAATTTGGAGTTCCGCACATTTACGCCAAAAATGAGCACGATGCCTATCTGACACTGGGATATGTTCACGCTCAGGACAGACTCTTCCAGATGGAGATCATGAGACGAGTTGGAGGGGGACGACTTGCTGAAATATTAGGACCAAATCTGATTGAGACCGATAAATTTTTCAAAACGATTGGCATAGAGGATGCCGCGGATGAATCCGTGGAGATGTTTATGGAAAACTGGGATAAGCCCTGGCATCATTCAGCGATGGCTTATTTAGATGGGATCAATCACTTCTTGAAGAATGGTCCGACTCCCCTGGAGTATACTTTGCTGGGAATTCAGAAAGAAGACTTTACACCCAAGGATGTTTATCTGATCATAGGATACATGTCATTTAGCTTCGCTCAGGGGTTTCGCACGGATCCTATGATGACTAAAATATATAGGGACTTAGGTCCGGAGTATCTCAATGATCTCGTGCCACATTGGGTCCCCGGTGATGAAATGATCCAAAATTACAAGGTGCCCGATTCTTCGATTACTGATGTCATTGCCATTAAAACCATTGAGATAATTGACAATTTGCCAGCTCCGGTACTAATTGGAAGCAATAGCTGGGTATTAAGTGGAAACAAAACCAAGTCAGGAAAAGTGATGTTCGCTAATGACACGCATATTGGATATGCCCAGCCCTCAATTTGGTATGAAGCTCATATCGAATATCCTGGATTCAGTTACTACGCCAATCACCTGGCAGGATTTCCCAACGGCCTTGTGGGCCATACAAGAACTGCATCAATTGGCCTGACCATGTTTGAGAATGACGATGTTGATTTTTTCGTTGAGAAAGTAAATCCGGATGATCCCAATCAGGTGTGGGAGGACGATCATTGGCAGGACATGAGAACTTTGGAAAAAACAATAAAGGTCAAAGGGCAGGATGATGTGAACTTCAAAGTTCAGATAACAAGGCACGGGCCGCTGATCAATTCTGTAATTGAGGATGCAGCAAAGCTGGAGACTTCTCCGGTTTCGGTGTGGTGGTCATTTACAAAAGTTCCAAATAATACCGTCCGATCCTCATATGCCTTTGGCCATTTGAAAACAATGGACGAGGCCAGGGAGGCTGCTTACAATATCTATGCACCGGGACTGAATGTGATGTATGGTGATGCCGACGGAAACATTGCCTGGTGGGCAGCTGCGAAGTTGGTGAAGAGGCCCCGCCATGTTCACAGTAAACTTTTCCTGGATGGTGCTTCTGGAGCAGACGAATATGAAGGGTGGTTTGAACCAGAAGAAAATCCTCAAGCAGAGAATCCCCCATGTGGCTTTGTGTATTCTGCTAACAATCAGCCAGATACCATCTACTCGAAATTGGATTCTGGCCTGGGTACTTTATATCCAGGTTATTATGTGCCTGAGGAGAGGGCAGTTCGCATCATGGAATACATGAAGAAGGAGCAAAAGTGGGATGTAGAAGCCATGAAGAACATGAGTACTGACGTTACGGCTCCCTCTTACGCGCGCATGGCAACTTACATCATGGCTGTGATTGAGAATGAGCGCATGTTGGACAATAGCTCTACCCATGCTAAAGCAGTAAATATTCTCAAAGCCTGGAAGGGCGGACATGAAATTGATGAAGTAGCTCCGACGATCTACAACAAGTTGCTATACAATATCCTCTACAATGCAATGGTAGATGAAATTGGTGAAGGAGCACTCAACGCCCTGCTCACCACCCACTTCATGAAACGGTCAATCTTTGCTTTGATCAATAAAGAGTCATCAGTTTGGTGGGATGATATTGATACACAGGAGAACAAGGAAACGCGGAAAGCCAATTTCATCGATGCCTTTGACAGAACAATTCGAGAACTTGAAAATCAGCTGGGGCCAGATGTAGCTGAATGGAAATGGGGCCGCGTTCATACAGTTGAATACATTCACCCCGTCGGAAGACAAGAGCCCTTTGACAAGATCTTTAACGTGGGGCCAATGCCCATCAAAGGCAGTAACGAAGTGCTTAACAACACCGGGTTCTCCTTAAACGGCAGTGGAGAATACAAAGTAATTTATGGGCCAGCCATGCGTATCGTGATGGACTTCAGCGACATTGAAAACGCCATCAGTATCTTGCCAACAGGTCAAAGTGGGAATGTGATGAGCGACCATTATGACGATCAAGCTGAAATGTATGCTGCGGGAGCATTTCGAAAAATGCGGATGAATAGGGAAGAAATTGTTTTAAATCAGATTGGAACACTATTTATAAAGCCGAAAAAATGATGATGAGACAGAGCATATTCATTGTGTCCTTCGTGATTGTCACCGGGGCAGCATCTGCTCAATACACAGAATCAATTATCAGCGGAAGGCCGGGTCAGGCAATCGCCTCTCAGACTCCTGGCAAAGGAGTGTTTCAATTGGAAACTGGATTTGACCGCAGTGCATCATCCTGGACTGAAAGCAATCCTTTGGGAACGAGCACATTTGATAGTGTCTCCGTCCTTAACGCAACGTTACTTCGTTTTGGTATTCTGAATAAACTGGAAATACACTCTGGCTGGGAATTTAGGGATGACAAACTTAGTGTGGGAGACAAGGTTGATAAGATTGCTTCAGGCATGAGCTTCGCCTCTTTTGGGATACGCCATAATTTAATTGAAGGGGGTGGCAAAAAGCCCTCACTGGCCTACCAGGTGAGCGCCAAGTTGAATATTCTTGCTGATGAATACAATGCAGAGAACATTTTACCACATTTTATGTTTACCTCTGGCATGAGCCTGACTGATAACCTCGGTATTACATTGAACTCCGGGATGGACTTCGGGGATCACGATGCTTATGCTTGGTTATATATTGTAAATTTTGGATACTCACTCAGTGACAAACTATTCACCTTTGCAGAGTTGTATGGAGGTGTTGACGTTTCAGCAGATGCAGCAGGGGACCAATTCAATCCATATTTTGATGGTGGATTTGGCTACTTTGTCAATAATGACCTGCAGCTTGATGTGCTGGGTGGCTACGCGGCGAATAACGATGTTGAGGAATATTTTGTCAGTGTCGGATTATCGTGGAGACTGAATCATCCTAAGGAAATGCCTGCTCAATAGTGGCAAAACGGCCTAGAGATCCCAATCAATTCATCAAACCGCCAGGTTACGAAGGCGGCAAAACGGCACTTAATGAGTTCATCAGGAAACACCTGGTTTATCCTCAAGCCGCTTTAGAGAAACGCATTGAAGGTATTGTCAAGGTCGAGTACGACTTGGACCATAAGGGTAAAGTAGTCAAAGCAACCGCTAAATCAGATTTGGGACATGGTTGCGAAGAGGAAGCAATCAGAATTGTCAAATTGCTTAGGTACTCCACCCTCAGGCACAGGGGAGTGAAGGTGACTTTTCACAAGAGCATCAACATTGTATTCCGTTTGCCACCACCAGCACAACAGGGGAAAATCACCTATACATATACGACAAAACCCAAGTCGGAAGTGAAGAAAGAAGTGAAGCAGAAAAAGGGAGGTGCAGGTTACACCATTACCATCAAGCCAGGTCCAAATACCTAGGACAGCTGTCTGTTCTTAGTTGAATCTGAAAAAGAAAAAGTACACCGCAGCCCATTCTCTTTTAATGCCTTTAGCGTAGCCGATTGTGCTATAGCTGCTGTTTTGTACTGTCCCATTGTCTTTAATATAACCAATGGTGCTATAACTGCTATTCTGAATGGTGCCATTACTCTTTACATGGCCCACTGTGGAATAACTACTGTTTTGAATGGTGCCATCATCCTTGATGTGGCCAATCGTACTGTAGCTGCTATTTTGGATCGTGCCATCACTTTTAATATGACCTACGGTAGAATAGCTGCTGTTTTGGATGGTACCGTCAATCTTGATATAGCCGATTGTGCTGTAGCTGCTATTTTGAATCTTTTGTGCATTAGCTGAGCTTATGCTCAGTAATAAGAACGTAATGAGGAGGAGTTTTTTCATTTCATTTCAAACTATCTATAGGTCTTAAGTACACGGTATAGCCTACAATAGCCCTAAGAGCTATGAAGCTACTCTTGACAGCCTGCCCTCCAGCAAGCCAGAGATGGTAAACCAGACATTGAAGAAGATAAACGTAGCCGTAGATGCGATGAGCATCACTATGAACCAATCCTCGTACCAGAAGTAATAAAGCGTGTTGAGGGTAACCAGGATCAACGCCAGTCGTAAGTATTCGGCAATAATAACCCATTTTTTATTTTCAAATATTGCCCCGCAGATCATCATGGACAATACGATCGCCCCTACCAGCGCAATCTTGTAAAATGATGAGAGCTCTTCGAATCGATACATGAGCGCGGAGATTCCCAATAGTATCAGCACAAACTGTACCAGAATATACCCTATCAAGCCTTTGTTTTTAGTTGCCTTGTCATACTTCACATAATTCTCCTTATCTACCTCTGGCGCTCCCTTAAAGCCTCCCATATACTCGGGAAGCCAGCCTGGCTTTGCCACAATCATCCTCAGCTTATCTGCCCATTTCATCTGTTTCATAGCCGCCCACATATCGGCGTAGTAATGCACGTTGGCCCAGGTCGGATTCCACGAATTTAATGGCTTGGTGATACCATAAGTTGGCTCATCATCTTCCTCTCTAAATGTTCCAAACATCCGATCTAATATGATAAAAACCCCCGCATAGTTCTTATCCACATACTTTGGGTCAATGGCGTGATGTACCCGGTGGTGAGATGGCGTGTTGAAAATATACTCTATCCACCTGGGGAACTTAGGTATGAAACGGCTGTGAATCCAGAATTGATACAGTGTATGAGCTGCAAGTGCCGCGAAGAAAATCATCGGATCGAATCCCATCAAGGGCAATGGGATGTAGATCGGAAATGCCATCAGATTGTGAAACCACGACTGCCGAAGCGCAACGGATAAATTGTATTCCTCACTCTGGTGGTGGACAATGTGAGCTCCCCAAAAGATGTTAACCGTGTGTCCCCAACGGTGTGCCCAGTAGAAGAAGAAGTCCTGGCCTACAATCGCAAGCAGCAAAGACCACAAGGTGACTGGCTGGTGCCAAATGGCGAAGTTCTCATACACCAGCAGGTAAAACCCAAAGAGCAAGACCTTGAAAAGGAGTCCAAAAGCCTGACTCCCAACGCCAACATTGAGATTGGTTATCGTATCGTTAAATCGGTAATAATTCCTTTTTCGCAACCATCCAATGAACAACTCAATTCCTATGAGTAATAAAAAAAAAGGAATCGCGAAGAGTATGTACAGTGGATTCATGGTGGTGTCTTGTGTAATACAAAACTAATAAATCCTAATTTTATTTCACAGCTCTTATGATAGAAAAATGCAAAAAAAGTTATGCAAGCAGAGTAATAAGCGTATGGGATGGTGGATAAGGGCAGTGGTTATTGGCTGTAACCCAGCAATGATAAGCAGGCCTGTTTACACTGGCTGCTCTCCCCCATTTCACAAACTCTCACGTAATTCAAAAGTCTTGCGGATCTTGGCTATCATCTTTGCCGATTCTCCAAAGCTCAGCGTCTGCTGACCGTCAGAAATTGCTTTTTCCGGGGTTTCATGCACCTCGACAATGATGCCGTCAGCCCCACTCATTACGCCTGCCAACGCCATAGACTCAACAAACTTCCTCACCCCTATCCCATGCGAAGGATCCACAATTACGGGTAGATGAGATTTTTCTTTTAAAAGTGGAACGGCATTCAGGTCCAGCGTATTCCTATAGGCCTTTTCATAGGTGCGGATACCCCGCTCACAGAGAAGCAGTCTTTCGTTACCATTGGAGAATACGTATTCGGCCGATTGCAAAAGCTCGTCGATCGTACCTGACAATCCCCGCTTGATCAAGACAGGCTTATCCACCTTTCCCAGGGCATCCAACAAGTTGAAATTTTGCGAATTCCGGGAACCCACCTGATAGATGTCAATATAATCGTACATAGACTCCACCTGGGAAACCTGCATTACTTCAGTAATGATCTTAATCCCATGCTCCTTACAGATATTATAAAATGTCTTGAGTCCATCCATACCCAATCCCCTGAAAGAATAAGGCGAACTTCTGGGCTTGTACACTCCTCCGCGCATGATTCTTACATCATTCTCTACCAAGTGCTTCACCACGCTCTCAATTTGTTCTTCGCTCTCTATAGAACACGGCCCGGCCATAATGGCCATATGCCCTTCCGCAATTACCACTCCGTCACCAAGGTCAATACTCGTGGGATGCACCTTCCACTTACGTGATACCAGCTTATAATCATCTGAAACGCGATGAATATCTACTACCCCATCCATATTGCCAATCGCCCTAATATCAAATTCTCTCTTCCCAACACAAACAAGATAGTTTGCGTTCTGCGTATTTACTGCCACAGGGTTATATCCTATCGCCAATACAGCATCCACCAGCTCATCCGTTGTTCGCTGGTCGATTTTAGGTTCTAATTGAATGATCATATTAAACTACTTGATGCTTTCAACAAATTCTGAAACGGCTTGTACTGTGTTATTTGCTCCTTCAAGTGCTTTTATAAATGCACTCCCAATAATCCCTCCCCTGGAGTATTTACAAGCCACTTCAAATGATTCCCGATCGTGAATATTGAATCCAATCAGTGTTGGGTTTGATAAATTCATACCCTTGATCCTTTCAAAATAGGCCGCGGAGTCACTGAGCTGCTTGGACCCTCCGGTCGTGCTTGATGTCGAAACCATATAGACAAAGCCCTCAGAACTTTCATCTACATATTTCACTCTTTCATCAGGGGTTTGCGGGGTGATCAGGCCAATATTGTACAGACCGTATTGATTGAACAACGACTTATAATTGGAAACATATTCCTCCAACGGTAAATCCGGAATGATGGTACCATCAATGCCGATTTGCTCACAGGTCTGGGAGAACTTCTCAAAACCGTATTGCATGATGGGATTCACATAACCCATCAAAATCAGGGGTATTGACACTTTATCGCGAATGCTTTGCAGCTGTTCGAAAAGCAAAGACAAATTCATCCCATTATCCAATGCCTGTTGACCGCTCGCCTGAATGACAGGGCCATCTGCCAAAGGGTCAGAGAACGGAATACCGATCTCCACCAGATCTCCACCAGCTTCTTCAATTGCGGAAACCACCTTTACGGTGTCCTGAAGGCCAGGGTATCCAGCGGTGCAATAGATCGACAGGATGTTGCTCTTCTCCTGAAATAGAGTGTCCAGTCTATTTGCCATGATTTGACATATAGGTCGAGAGATCTTTGTCACCCCGGCCAGATAAATTTACCACGACTATGTCCTCCGGTTTCAAAGCCATTTTCTCCAGGTGCGCCAATGCATGAGCCGATTCAAGAGCGGGAATAATCCCTTCCAACCTGGTAAGGAGGAATCCAGCTTCCAATGCTTCAGCATCCGTTGCGCTGACATACTCCGCTCGTTTTGATTCAGCCAAATGTGCGTGAAAAGGGCCAACTCCCGGGTAATCAAGGCCAGCAGAGATGGAATGTGGTTCGGTGATCTGTCCATCACTATTCTGTATTAGCATGGTTTTACTTCCGTGAATCACCCCACTTGATCCCAAGGCAATGGTGGCAGCAGTCTTATCGGTTTCTAAACCATGTCCCGCAGCTTCAACGCCAATCAGCTTTACCGACTCTTCATCCAAATAATGATAGAATGCCCCAATGGCGTTACTTCCCCCACCGACACAGGCAATAATAAAATCAGGTAGTTCCCGCCCTTCATGCTCTACGAGCTGGGACTTCATCTCCTCACTAATCACAGCCTGAAACCTCGCCACCATATCCGGATATGGATGGGGGCCAACTACTGATCCAATGATATAATGGGTATCCTCAGGGTTATTGATCCAATCTCGAATAGCTTCGTTCGTGGCATCCTTTAGCGTCTTGCTTCCGCTTGAGACGGCTACAACTTCTGCCCCGAGCAGTTCCATACGGCCCACATTGGGCGCCTGGCGCTCCATGTCTTTCTCCCCCATGTAAACGATGCACTTCATCCCTTTCAATGCACAGACGGTGGCCGTAGCCACTCCGTGCTGGCCTGCACCAGTCTCTGCGATGATTCTCTTCTTCCCCAACTTTTCAGCAACGAGGATCTGTCCTAATGTGTTATTGATCTTGTGCGCACCGGTGTGGTTGAGGTCCTCCCTCTTCAGATATATCTTAGCACCGTAATGTTTGGAAAGCCTGCTCGCAAAATAAAGGGGAGATGGCCGACCTACATAGTCCTTGAGCAGTGCTTGAAGCTCCTGTTGAAAAGCAGGATCGGCGATAATCTCCAAATACTTGTTTCGCAGCTCTTCTACATTGGGGTAGAGCATTTCGGGGATGTAAGCACCTCCAAAAGAACCATAAAAGCCCTTGTCACTTACCGAATGTACCATGGAATTATTTCTTATGCTCTATCGGATCAAAGGTCTTGAATAAAGGGACCTCTGCGGCTTCCACCTTCTTCTGATACGCCGTCCAATCCTCGGCCACCAGCTTATTCACCTTGGCCACAATCTTATGGAGCTCCTCAATCGCGTACGCTGAATAATCCATAGCTGTTTTCGTCGGTGCCCCTTTGCTTGATTCAATATAATCTGCTGCTGTCCACAACATATCCATAATCCTCAAGGTAATGTGATCATATCCTACAAAATCTTCAGGTTCCATATACAAATTCATCAACTCTGCAGTTTTCTTAGTGATCGCTTCTCCGGCTTTCTCAATATCTTTTCTCACAGAATCCACCTCTAAATTCTCAACGTGTTTATTCACCCGCGCAACTGTCTTGTTGATATCCTTCAATCTTTGGAAGGAGGCGGTGGCTAGCTCTGTCTCATGCATCAATACCTGATGAGCGTCACCCTTTGCTTTTAAATCTTCGTTACTCACGTCTTCCCTAAGATCTTTAGTGACGTTGATCTTAGTGGAACCAGAGTAATCACCATAGGTCAGCGCAACAGTATATGCACCCGGCATTACACTTCGGCCTCCTGGAAGGTCAGCATTTTCATCTATCTTGCCATATTTCGGAAGCCTTATTAAATCCCTGTTCATGCCCCAATACGTACGATTAAGTCCCGTGTCCGGTTTGAACGAATAGGTTCGTATGGTATCTCCTGTATTATTAATTACGTCAACCCTAACCTTTCCCTTATACCTCTCCTTTTTCTTATCCACTGGCTTCTTCTTCTCCTTCTTCTCTTCCTCTTTGCCTTTTCCCTTCTTATCACCTTTCTCCTCTTCTTCCTTTTTAACCTCTTTAAGGTAGAAATTAATCATTGCAGCACTACTTCTGTTTTGTCCTTTATAATGCGCATCTGCCGTAAAACGCACACCTTGAATGGACTTAAAACTGGTCAGCATGGCATCCTGGGCATTGAATACATGGAAGGGTTTATCGAGGAGAGATATTCCCTGTTTTGCCAATTCCCTCAAAGGAGTAATATCATCCAATATATAAGAGGAACGGCCAAAGGTTCCAATAATCAGGTCACCATCACGTGGATGAATCTTCAAATCCATGGTCGAAACCGAAGGATAATCCTTGGCCCATTTGGTCCAATTAGTTCCTCTGTCTATAGAGAAATATAGTCCCTGTTCGGTTCCCAGGAACAACAACTTGGGTTCGACTAGATCCTGAACTATGGCTAAAGCATATCCATTGACCTTTGACGAGTTGACCAGGTTCACCCATGTGTTTCCGAAGTCTGTTGTTCTAAGGACATAAGGCTTCCAGTCATTACGTCGGTAATTGTTGATCACCACATAAGCCTCGCCCTCATTGACCGGGGAGGCCTCAATATGCGGAATCCATGAGCCAGTGGGCACACCCTTTATCTTTCCAATCTTATTTTCCCAGGTCTTTCCACCATCCCTGGTCAATTGCAGATTTCCGTCATCTGTACCCACCCAAATAACACCTTGCTTTACGCGACTGGGTGCAATTGAAATGATGGAGGTGAAATTTTCCGCCTGGGTCGCATCAATGGTCAGCCCCCCACTTTCAACCTGCTTCTGCTTGGCGGTATCGTTGGTGGTGAGATCTGGTGAGATCACTTCCCAGGAATCCCCGCAATTTGTGCTCTTGTGCAGGAACTGGCTACCAAAATAAACCGTGCAGTCATCAAAAGGATCCTGTGCCAAACCTGCATTCCAGTTGAACCTTAGCCTAAGGCTGCTGTCGGTGGATACCGGTTGAATATACTGTGCCCGTCCTGTTTCAGTATTGTATTTGTGCACATTACCCCCCTGATACATAGCATAACCAAAGCGACTGTCTTTCGGATGAGGGGACACATCAAAACCATCTCCAAACAAGAGTTCCTGCCAATGGCTGTTCCTGATTCCGCCTCTTTGATAGATGCGACTTGGGCCTTTCCAGGAGCCATTGTCCTGCATCCCACCATATACGTTGTATGGAATGTCGTTGTCGATATTAATATGATAAAACTGTCCCAGCGGTAAATTCTCGATAAATCTCCAGTTGGAGCCACCGTCACGTGAGATGTTCAATCCCCCATCATTTCCATCGATGATATAATCCGAATTGTTTGGATCAATCCAAAACGCATGGTGGTCGGGATGTATGCCAGTGCGATAGTTGAGAATGGTTTTGAAAGTCTTTCCACCATCAATACTTCTTGATGTAAAGGTCCACAGATTGTATATCGTGTTTTCGTTTTGAGGATCCACGTAGATGTCTGCATAGTAGAAAGGCCGGTTACCTACATTCTTATCCGATACTTTCTTCCACTTAAAGCCGGCGTCGGTAGATTTATAAAGCGCCAGCTTTTCTGACTCAATCAGGGCATATACAATCTTGGGATTGGAAGGTGCAATAGCCAGGCCCATCCTTCCCAACTCCCCTTTAGGCAATCCATCTTTATCGGTTCGTTGCTTCCAGGTATCACCGCCATCAAAGGTCACATACATTCCTGATCCCTCTCCTCCTGAATTAAAGAACCAGGGCTTACGTCCGTACTCCCACATTGCAGCGATCAGTTTGTTCGGGTTCCTCGGATCTACTACCAAATCAGCTGCTCCCGTTTTATCATTCACGTAAAGTATTTTCTTCCACGACTTACCGCCATCACTTGTCTTATAAACTCCGCGTTCTTGGTTAGCTCCCCATGCTGATCCCAGGGCTGCCGCATACACTATATCAGGATTGTCGCGATGAACTATGATCCTGTGAATGGCTTTGGTTTGCTCCAATCCCATGAGCTTCCAGTTCTTTCCACCGTCTAAACTCTTATATATTCCCGCTCCACTGCTCTGGGAATTTCTTGGATTTCCTTCACCTGTTCCCACCCAAATTATATCGGGGTTGCTCTGGTCAATGGCTACCGCTCCAATGGAAATAACTGCTTCACCATCAAAAATCGGCGTCCAGCGAATTCCCCCGCTCTCCGACTTCCAAACACCGCCTGAAGCAGTTCCAATGTAGATGATATCTGGATTGGACTCTACTGCTGCAATAGAGCTCACACGCCCACTCATGCCTGCTGGCCCAATACTTCTGACTTTCATCGCCTTAAGCTTGCGGACATCCACTTGCTGCGCCTCAATCGGATGAGAAGCAACGAAACAGAACGCAAAACATGCAATAATGATGTAGTACCTTGTTAACCTATTCATTTCTTATCGCTTTTATAAATACACCCAACATTCCGCTATCCTTAACAGCAGGCTCAATTTCAAACTTACTATTTACATCAATAGCAAATAGGGCTGGCATTACCAACGACTTGATTTTGGGAACGTCATCTTCTCCTATTCCTCCACTAAGAAAAAATGGCTTCTTCCCTTCATACTTCTGTAATAAGTCCCAGTCAAATTTCTTTCCTGTTCCTCCAGGTTCTGCTCCGCTGGTATCAAACAAATAATAATCACATACCTGCTCGTAATCCTGAAGACTGGCAAAATCAAATTCTTTATTTATTTGAAAGGCCTTAATGATCTTCACTCCACTCATAAGATTCCTACAATACTCAGGACTTTCATTGCCATGAAGTTGTACATGGGTATACCCATTTTCCTCAATCTTGCCCTGTGCAAAATCCACATCAGCATTAACAAATACCGCAACAGGTTCAATATTCTCCGGCAAGCTCTGTACAACAAATTTCATCTTGAGCTTGCTCACATCACGTGGTGAATCCACGTAGTGAATGAAACCTAGATAATCAGGGGATGCGCCAGCAACCATCTGAATGTTCTCCCAAGTCCTCATGCCGCATACTTTGACCTTCATATCTATCTAAGTTCTTTCAGTTCCTTAATAAACTCAGCACAAGCGATATGGGGCCTACTGGATTTCATGAAGCGTTCTCCCATTAACAACCCATCATAACCTGCTTGCTGAAGCCCATGCGCTATCTTAGGATCTGAAATACCGCTCTCAGATATCTTAACCAAACCCTCCGGAATGTCCTTTATTAATTTCATGGAAACATCGATATCAACAGTAAATGACGTTAGGTCTCGATTGTTAACACCTATAACATCAATGTGTTGGTTCAAACAAGTCTCAATTTCCCCTTTGGAGCGGACTTCAAGCAGAACTTCCAGGCCGAGGGAAACAGCCAAAGCGGCGAGGGATTTTATCTCATCTGGAGAGAGTGCCGCGGCAATTAGTAGAATTGCGTCTGCACCAATCGATTTTGACTCAATTACCTGGTATTCGTCGATGATAAAATCCTTGCGCAGTATAGGACAGTAGTTAAATTTCCTGGCTTCGGTAAGATCAGCAGCATACCCACCGAAGAAGTGCTCATCTGTTAGTACGGACAATGCTGCTGCACCAGCCTGCATGTATCCGATTGAAATAGCTTCAACTTTAGCATGTTCATTGATATTGCCGTTAGAAGGAGACTTCCTTTTGAATTCTGCAATTACGCCGGATAGGTCCTTGCGGCAGATATAGGATTTGAAAGAAACGGTATCGGATTCAAAGTAAATGCTCTTCTGAAGCAACTTACTGGGATACAGCTCCTTGCACTCAGAGACCTCCCCTCTTTTGAAGAAGATTATCTCATCTAACATTGTTCCCTGCTCTGCCACTGATGCCATTTACTTGGTATGTGCTAATCCCTATAGAAATTGTCGCAAAAGTTCATTATTACGTATCTGATCACAAAATGTTCCCGATTTACAAGTTACGTTGCCAAAAGTGTCTTAAGGCAATTGAGTGCTGAACCACTCATTATTGACTCTTTAGCCATTCCAATGCTCTCTTCAATTGTCTTTTCCGGATGCATACACTTGATGGCCATGCCCGCATTTGCAGCTACAACTTCATTTTGTGTTTTACTTCCGTTACCTGCTAATATTTCCATGAATATTTTTCCCGCTTCTTCTACACTTGCACCGCCATATAAATCTTCCGCCTTTACCTGTTCCAGGCCTAAACTAGCTGGGGAAAGCAGCTGTTCACCGTTGTTAGAGATGACCTTGAATTTGCCTGTCAATGATATCTCATCATACCCATCCAACGCGTGAATAATCGAATAACGCTTTTCAGAATTTTGGTACAGATAGGCATATTTACGAGCCAACTCGAGGCTAAAAACACCTACCACCTGATTCTTGGGGAATGAGGGGTTCACCATGGGACCGAGCATATTGAAAAAAGTCTTTACTCCCATTTCCTTTCTTGTAGGAGCAATATTCTTCATGGCAGGATGAAATAAAGGTGCATGAAGAAAACAGATTCCCGCTTTGTCAATTTGAGTTTTGAGCTTGTCTGGATCATCCGTGAACTCATGGCCTATATATTGAATCACATTGGACGAACCGCAAGAAGATGAAACCCCATAATTACCATGCTTGGCAACTTTCACCCCTGCTCCTGCAGTTACAAAAGATGACAGCGTAGATATATTAAAAGTGTCCTTGCCATCTCCGCCTGTCCCGCAAAGATCAATGGTCTCAAAATCAGAAAGATCAACTTTGACACAGATTTCAAGCAAGGCATCTCTAAATCCTGACAGTTCTTCGACGGTAATGCTCCGCATAATAAAAACCGTGAGAAATGATGCTAGCTGACTACCATTGTAGCTGCCTTCAGCAATGTTAACCAATAGCCCTTTCGCCCTTTCCCTGGTAAGGGTTTTGTGCTCGAATAAATATTCAAGATATTCCTTCATGCTGACTAACCTGCGATATCGTTTATCTTCTTGTGCGATGTAATTAAGCCCTTGATGAGCGCCGAACTAAATCCCTGGTGTTCCATTTCGTTCAGGCCAGCTATGGTGCATCCTTGTGGTGTAGTAACTTTGTCAATTTCCCTCTCTGGATGTTTGCCAGTGCTCAACAGTAAAGATGTAGCTCCCCTCAACGTTTGTGCAGAGATGAACTGTGCGATGTCCGAATCAAAACCAATTTCAATTCCGCCCTGGGAAGCTGCCCGAATAAAGCGCATCGCAAAGGCTATTCCACAGGCAGCCAGAACCGTAGCAGATGCCATCAAATCTTCTTCAATTACGGCCACCTCACCGAGATTTTCAAACAGGGAATGCACTGCCTTTTCATCGGCCTTTGAACCGACTTTCCTGGTAATACACGTCATGGATTGTTGAACCGATATTGCCGTGTTGGGCATGGCCCTGAACAAGGCGATTTTGCTTCCAATTACTTCCTGAATATCGTCTGTTGAGACTCCGGACACCACTGACACTACGATCCGTTTTTTCTCAGCCAACACGGCATTGATTTCTTCAAGAACTCCAATTAACTGCTTGGGCTGAACAGCTATAACTATAATGTCAGCATTTCGCACTGCTTTCACATTGTTGTTGCTGACCTTAATTTTCAGGTCTGACAAATCCTGAATTCCCTTTGCCGTACGCCTTGTAACAGTTAGTTGACCATTTTTAATTGCGCGAGACTGAATCAGCCCTTCTGCTATTGATCGGCCAATATTGCCGCCTCCAATGATTGTGATTTTTTGTTTTAGCATAATCTTATTCGTGCTTTAACCAATTACTCATTAATTCTTCACCATATTCCGTGAGAATGGACTCAGGGTGAAATTGAACTCCTCTAATATCATACTCCTTATGTGCTATTGCCATAATTTCTCCGTTCCCATCTACCGCTGTGATCTCAAACCCACTGTCTTCACCCAAAGAATCTATCACCCATGAGTGATATCTTCCCACCATAAATGACTTGGGCAAGCCAGTGAAGAGATAATCATCTTTTACCATCTCTATTTCCGTTGCTACTCCATGATGTACCCGATCCAAATTGACCAATTTCCCTCCAAAAACCTCACCTATTGCCTGATGTCCGAGGCATACGCCCAACATAGGCACTTGTTTGTATTGTTTGCTGATCACTTCTTTTAGTATTCCGGCTTCCTCTGGTATTCCCGGTCCCGGTGAAAGCACCACCTTGTCATATTCAGCAATTTTGGCAACACTTATCTTGTCATTTCTAAATACATCTATGTCCACCTTAGCAATTTTATCAATTAGATGCACCAGATTATAGGTGAACGAATCATAATTATCCAGGACAAGAAGTCTCATCATCATACATAATTCGCCCGTTCGATCGCTTCGTTCAAAGCTCCCAACTTGTTATTCACCTCCTGCAGTTCTTTCTCTTCATTTGAATCCGATACAACCCCAGCGCCAGCACGGTAAGTCAACATATTGTTTTTGCTTAATATAGAGCGGATGATAATGGCATGGTTAAAATCGCCATTAAACCCCATAAAGCCAATTGCGCCTCCATAGAATCCCCGGCTTTTATTTTCATACTTATCTATCAGCTCCATCGCTCTGTACTTAGGCGCGCCACTTAGTGTCCCTGCTGGAAATGTGTCCGCTACAATCTGGAATGTACTTTTACCTGTTCCTATTGTACCAGTGACCTTGGACACCATATGAATAACATGTGAGTAGTATTGGATCTCGGAGAAGGTATCAACTTTCACGTTCCGTGCATTCCTGCTGAGATCATTGCGCGCAAGGTCAACAAGCATTATATGTTCGGAATTCTCCTTTGGATCCGACCTAAGCTCCTCTGCCATCTGTGCATCTTTCTGGTCATCGCCTGTGCGCGGATAGGTTCCGGCAATTGGGAATATGCCTGCCTGATCGTCTTTTACTACAATCTGAGCCTCTGGAGATGACCCAAACAACTTGAAGTCACCATAATCAAAATAAAACAAATAAGGTGAAGGGTTGACTGCTCTCAGCGCCCTATACACATTGAACTCATCCCCTTTGAACTTTCTCTGAAACTCCCTGGAAAGCACCACCTGAAACACATCTCCCCTCTTGCAATGCTTAATACCTTCTCTCACAATTGCCTTAAAATCCTCGTCCGTAAAGTTGCTTTGCTCTCCTTTATCTGAACTAAAGTTATAAGATGCGAAATTCCTATTTTCAATTAGTGACTTTATCACGTTGATTCCCTCGTCTGATGAACCACCTTCTACATTGTGTTGAAAGATGTAAAGCTCATTTTTGAAGTGATCGAAGACAATAACATACCGATAGACAGCATACTGCAAATCTGGAGTTCTGATATCAGTCGGCTCCGAGCTGAGATTGAATTTGATCTCCTCAAAATGTTGCACCGCGTCATAATTAATGTACCCAAATAGTCCGTTGGTTATAAACTTGAATTTAGAGTCCTGTACCTGGAAACTATTCTTAAAACTTTCAATGGCCTCAATGACCGTTATCGATCCGTCCAGCTTTTGCGTATGCTCAACTCCATCCGGATAGTACTGTGCAATAATATTATCATCGACTTTAATTGAAGCCACTTGCTCACAGCAGATGTAGGAATAACTATTCTCCTTGCTGTGATAATCTGAACTCTCCAACATTATAGAATTTGGAAATTTATCACGCAATTTCAAATAGACACTAACCGGTGTGTGCGTGTCTGATAATAATTTGATATGTCTCGTCTCTAGATTATACAACGTCTTAAAAACAAAAAACCCGATTCTTCTTCTGGAACCGGGCGATCTCTTGTGATGTGAAATACAATTATATACTACCCCATTCCCTTAATTAATAACGGTTTCGGTGAATAGTATTTTTGCCACAATTTCATTGCAGGGCAAATGTAAAACTAATTTGGAGATTTATTCGTCCCATAAATTCATTTGACTCAGGTGGCAACCTTTTTTGTCTTTTCCCGTCTTTGTATTGAGAAGGGCGATATTATACTGTTCTTATCTGGTTAGGGGCAATAGGAATGCCATTATTTTGTTATTATTGTAGATGATAACTGCAAATTCTAACATGCTGGGTAGTACTACAATAGACAAATTAATTGCAGGATGTGCCAAGGGAGATAGGAAATGCCAAAGAACGGTATATGAGATGTTCTATGGCAAGATGATGGGAGTATGTTTACGGTATACAAATAACAAGGAAGAAGCGAGAGATCTTTTACACGACGGGTTTATAAAGGTATTTGAAAACATAAATAAATTTAATTATTCAGGATCGTTTGAAGGATGGATTAGGAGAATTATGGTCAACACAACAATTGACCATTTCCGAAAGAACAAAAACATATTTGTAAAAGACATAGAGGATTTTAGCAACATTGCAAGTGAAGAACCAAATGTAGATGTACTGAGCCAGCTGAGAACTGAGGATATAATGAAAGCAGTTCAAACACTTTCTCCCGCTTATAGAACGGTATTTAGTCTATATGTAATAGAAGGGTATTCTCATAAAGAAGTGGCAGAGGAATTAGGAATTAGTGTCGGGACTTCGAAATCGAATTTAGCGAAAGCAAAAAATAACTTAAAAAAACTCTTTATGGTTGTTAAGACGCCAATACAAGAGAAAGTGAAATAAACAATGAGATAAGTGAGTGATTTAGGAAAAGATAATTTTGAAGAATTCTTGAGAGATTCTCTGGAAAACTACTCCAGCAGCGATTCGCCAAATTGGGAGGAGATGGAAAACCGCTTGGATGAGGTGCAGATGGCATCATCGGGAGACTCCGGGCTGTTAAGCCACACATTGACCAAATGGATCGCAGGCTTTATAGTAATTGGAGGCACCTCATTGTTGTTAGTGAGTCTGTTTATGACTGATGAAGAGGGTAACAATGACCAGAGCAATTCGGCTCCAGTATCGTTGTTTGATAGATTTCTTGCACTCACTATAGATTACGATACAAGTGAGGACGACGTTTCTGGGGATAAGTTAGCTGAACGTGGTGGCACAAACAATCCTGGTGATGCTGAAAAGAGCAGTAATCAGAATGCTGCTTTACCAAATCCGGACTTAGCAGAATCTGATGCATCAGATGTCGTTTTCAAAAAGCAAGTGCCGCCAGTTTACTCACAGCCAAGCGGACACAATTATAGTATGTTGAGGGCGGCGGAAATGAATACACCTTCACCTAAACCTATTGCGGAGTTTGGTGCGGATATAAACGAAGGCTGCGTACCACTAAAAGTTGGTTTCAAGTTAGCGTCATCAGATATTGGAATGAAATATTTCTGGGACTTTGGAGACGGCACCTACTCGGTGGAGGAAAGTCCGGAACACATATATCAAGAAACTGGCACCTATACAGTTGAATTGACAGTAACTTCTGTGATAAACCAAAAATTTGTCACGTTGGTGAGCTCAGAATCTGTAATTGTTCATGGAGTTCCTGAAGTTGGTTTCAACTGGGAGAATGATGAAAATGAAGCAGGTAATGAAGTTACCTTCGTCGATCTTTCAAGCAATGTTGTAAAGTGGCAATGGGATTTTGGCGACCGCACACAATTATCAGAGGTCCAAAATCCAACACATACCTATGGCAAAGAGAATACTTACACCGTCAGGCTGATCGGTATCGATGCCAATGGATGTAAGGATACGTTATATTCAACTATCCGGATAAGCGGAAAGAAGTTATCCCACAATTTCTTTGCCCCAAGTGCCTTTACCCCTAACGGTGATGGAAGTAATGATGAGTTCAGAATATTGATCAACGGCCCCCAAACCCTGGAGTTTGTAATGTCAATCTATAACAGGCAAGGTATCCTTGTTTTTGAAACTGATGACATTAACCAGGCATGGAACGGACGCTTGAAACGCGGTGGTCTCGCTCCTCAAGGCCCATACATCTGGATGGTCACCATGAAGGATGAAAAAGGCAACCACGATCAACAAAGAGGCTTGTTTACACTGATCAAGTAAAAACTTTCCAACTCCTTTCCGACTGCCTACCCTGCCTACCGCCAGGCAGGCGGCAGGCGCACGACGGGCAAACTCTAATTCTTCAAGCATATAGTTTGACATTGATTCCCACTACTCAATAAGTGCCAGATCTTTCCTGTTACTGGCTAGTCCATTATTCCTTTCTTGTTACATTGAACAGAAGGTTAGTTACAGGGCTTCTGCAATTACAGAACACACCTGCTTCATAGAGAAAAGCAAATGATAATAGTGGTAAAAAACAATCTGAGGCCAATGAAAGGGTTCACAACAAATCACGAAAATAACAAAGCAGCCAACTTTAAATAGGGGTTTTACGTCATATACTTGTCTATTGCATTAAGGGGCACTATCAAAAAGAAAATAACTCATTTAAGCATTTGCTTAAATTGTGTTATTTATATAGTTTCGCTTATCATATAAAGCAGAATTGATGTTATCTTTTATTATGACAGACTCTCTATTGAATTAGTTAAAGAATTGGCCTCCAAGTTTGTAAAATCAATCATGCTCCTGCTATTGTCCGCCACTATCGTTTTCGGACAGCAGAATAACGTACCTCCCACTTCCTGTACTACCGATCAAATGAACGATGCTCTAGAGCAATCGGACCCCGCATACCTGCTTGCCAGACAAAATGCGGAGATACAGATCAATAATCTTATAAACTTGATGCAAACGTCAAAAATGGCTGAGCAGATTTACCTGGTTCCGGTGGTAATTCATGTAATCCACGTGGGTGAAGCGGTTGGAGTAGGTTCTAATATCAGTGCCGCCCAGTGCAGTTCAATGGTTGATGGACTGAATAGGGATTTTAGAAGACTCCCCGATGATGGAGGCATTGCATTAGGGGCCGGAGTGGACACAAAAATTCAATTTTGCTTAAAGGGGATAAATAGAGTTGACGGAACTTCGGTTTCAGGTTATGCCTCTAGTGGAATAACAAGCTCCAATGAAACATCTGTAAAGGCACTGAGCAAGTGGGATAATTGCTGTTATATCAACGTATGGTCTGTGTCAGAGATTGATGGAAACAACGGAGGAGCAGGTACGCAAGGATATGCTTACTTCCCTTCCAACCCTTGTGGTTCCAACGCTGCCAGGGATGGAGTTGTAGTCTTATACAATGCGCTAGGTAATGATCCTGGTGGTGGAAATGGATATAACCTAAAGACCTACACGAATATGGGCAGGGTGATGACCCATGAGATGGGACACGTTTTTGACCTTTATCACACCTTTAACGGTGGTTCCTGCTCTGAAACCAATTGTAACACACAAGGAGACCTCTGTTGTGATACGCCTCCGCACCCTGGCGCAAACACCAATTGCACCACTCCAGAATGTGGGGGAACACAACCCGTTAATAACTATATGGACTACACCGGAGGAGCCTGCCAGAACATGTTTACGCAATGTCAAAAAGACCGCATGCGTGCAGTGTGTGCTGGACCAAGAGCCGGGTTATTTGTAGCACCTTGTGGATGCCCTCCATTGTTGGCACTGGATGCCGGTGTTATAAGCATATCATCCCCATC
>JYMV01029144.1_pt1 | contig 25778 bp, 27 predicted proteins | sample 338911 | NCBI WGS metagenome assembly JYMV01 (sample SAMN03354496, study PRJNA234377) | hydrothermal vent metagenome | biome: Deep sea; feature: Hydrothermal plumes at the Eastern Lau Spreading Center, Western Pacific Ocean; material: Seawater | place: Tonga | collected 2009 | depth 2000 m m
GAGGCGGGATGCGGTGGAATTCGTCAATGTGGCATCGGTGAATAATGGCGAACAACTGGCAATACGCATTCAGTGGGAGGACCCGACTCATGATGCTTTTTCGGAACTGCATTCGGATACATTTCGTGATGGGGTGGCAGTGCAATTTGCCTTGGGGGCGGTAACGCTTCATACCCATGGTCATAATGAACCGTTTTTCGGCATGGGTAACCGCAACAAACCGGTTAATATCTGGCATTGGAAAGCTGGTTTGGAAGAAGCACTAGAAGCTGAGGACGATCTGGAATATGCCGGCGGTGGCGTGGATATGGATGCGCTGATTTATGGCGATATTATTGCTGAAGCTTTCTCTCGTGTTAATACTACCGGCGAGAACCCCGTTGAGGAACTGAATGCTGAAGGGTTCGGCACCGTCACGCCGCAGCCGCCTGAAAATCAGAATGTGGAGGGCACAGGTGAATGGAAAGACGGAGTCTGGACGGTGGTCTTTCTACGCGATATGATAAAAACCGGTAAATGGGACGTAGACTTTGCCCAGCGTATCGACCCGGCACTGATGGCATTTGCCGTTTGGGATGGAGTTAAGGAAGACAGGAACGGACGCAAGGTGATCAGCGTCTGGCAACGCTTTACTGTTAAGAAACCAACGCCTTGAGAAAAGAGGTCTGCAACGCCGTCCTGGTTTTTTTTGTTTTCCTCACTTCTCTCACTTTTATAATTGCCCCGTTACAGGCAAAAGAACCGGTAGGCTTAGGTGAGTTGAACCGACTGATTCAGCTTCATCTACCGAAAAAGTTTCAAGAGGGCGTTGGTCCGTCCAAAAAAATAAAACTCCTACCGGAAAGTGAAGAAACCGTTTTTACGATTCCTGGGTTCGAAACTTATGGTTGCGGGGAGTGCCACCAGGCCGAACAACTGCTGGACCGATCTATTGACCGGATGCGAAAATCGCTGGGTCTCTTAGCCTCCATTTTTCCCGATCTTCCCCCGCCGCCGTTAAAACAATTCATCATCCAGTCCTGGGCGGATGAATGGTTGCGGCCCGGCCAGTTTGCGCACACCACTTTTGACACGATCCGTATTTTCCCTGCCGCGATTCTGGTAGACAGCCAGGTGTATGGAAATGCCACCCACCTGCATGAGTCCCTGCATTTGACCCAGCCGTTTTTGGGCATTGCCAATGAATTGGAAGCGTATGGATTGAATATTCGCTCTGATCCTAAGTTCCTGTTTTTGAATTTCCCTTATTTTGCCGACACCCTGACAGCATTTTTTATTACGGATTTTCCCGATATCCTCAACCGGTTTTTTGCTCGTGAGGTTAAAGAGGCCGTTCTCGGCGAGGACCTGAACGTGCCCAGAGAGGTGCAGTGGTTTTTAATGCCTTTTGAAGTTGATACGCTGAACCGGGTGGCCACAGCAATAGAAAAGCTGGAACCGGTGCTGAAGGAAGTGTCACGCCTGAACCGGGAGTATCCTTTGGAGTCCGCTTATCTGGGGGAGCAGACCCGTGCCGTTTCACTATTGCTCGATATCGCGGCGGTTAAAATCCTGCCCCTTCCGCCTTTGGATCTGGATTCCTCAGCATTGGATGAAGCGTTTTCCATTTTGGAGAGGCAGTTCAACAAACTCGATAACACCCGGCTGGGTTATCGTATAGATCGAAAGCGGGAGGCATTGATGACTATGAGTTATCATTTGCGATTGAAGGATTCAGCAACCCGGCTGGGAATCTATTTCCGGTTTTTAAAAAAACGATTTATCGGGGTAGATGGAGAAGTAAAACTGGTGGTGCCGGATGAGAAAGATTTTAAGTTGTTTGTTGAGGAGAAACGCCGTGATATTGCGAAAATGGCGGGTTCCCCAAAACTCACTCCGGTAGAAAAAGAGGGGGCTCTGCGAATGTTGGAAAGTATTCCTGCCACTAGGCGCGACTGACAGGTAACGTGACGATCCAGGGTTTTTCTGGATTGCTTCGCTTTGCTCGCCAAATAAAGCGAGGGCACATTGCCAGCGGCGGTTCGCCGCTAGAGTTTGCCGGCAGGGGTGACGAGGGCGGGACCTTTAACGTGGTCTTCCAGAGTTTCGGCCTGCACCTTGTCCTGCAATTTCATCAGGGCATCGATTACCATTTCGGGTCTTGGCGGACATCCGGGAATATAGACATCGACCGGGATGAGGGTGTCAATTCCCATCACGGTTGAGTAGTTGTCGTAGAATCCGCCTGAAACCGTACACACTCCATAAGCGACTACCCATTTGGGTTCGGTCATCTGGTTATAAACCTTGACGAGTATTGGGGCCTGTTTGTGACTGATAGTGCCCACTATCAAGAGCAGGTCGGCCTGCCGCGGTGAAAACCGCGGAAACGCCGCGCCCATCCGGTCAAGGTCGTACCGGGGACCGGCCACGGACATGAACTCCATTCCGCAACACGCAGTGATGAAGGGATAGATAAAAAACGAATATTTTCGTGCCCAGTTTATTGCCTGGGTCATTTGCGTTACGATCACGTTATTGCCCAGACTCATCTAATTAAGGTTTATGGTGTATTTTAAAATATTTCCTGCCAAATATCCAAGAAAATCCACCCCACTGGGCGCCAGCGTGATACCCCATTCTACCCCATGCGGGGCATGAAGTTTAATGAAGAGGATATAACTGGGGCATGAAGGCAAATGATGAGCATAACTCGCTGGACCCAGTGAGCTATAATTTTTGCTGGCGAGCAAAGAGTTATCTTGGCTCAACGAGCTATTGCTCATTTCCTCAAGGCGTAGCCTTGTTGCCTGTGGGCCTAAAATCAGTGTATAATCGTAGCATCGTTAAAGGCTGGTATAAGTTCATATCAGGAATTAATCTCAGTACAGGGTCTGCGTACTGGGTGCCTGGAAATATTGTTGGAGAATAGGAATTATGGATACAAGCATGAACAAAATCTCTATGGGCCAGGAAAGGCTCCTAGCTGAAACAGAGTCAATTATCCAGGTGCACTTGAGCAAGGATGGGCTCACCCTTGATCTTACTGCCGAGTATTTGAAGGAATATGGGGCTAAAGACATCGCCCGCATGGAGTTTTTGCGGCCTTTAACAAACTTGGCCTTTGGAACCAATCTGTGTGGTCCCAAGGGGGTGAGATATCTTGCCCAGTCTGAAGTGCTGGTTAACCTGACTTCGCTGAACCTGTTTTATAACCGGATTGGTAACGAAGGGGTTAAATACCTCGCGGTGTCAGACAATCTTTTGAGTTTGCAGAACCTGGTCATTACGGATAATGAGATTACCGATGAGGGAGCATTGGTTTTGGCCAAATTCCTTCCTCTTTTCACCAATCTGGTGCGTCTCGATTTGCGCCTCAACCGGATCAATGAGGAGGGAAAAGAGGCCCTCCGGGAAGCGCAAAAAATGTCTGCTGTCAAACACCTGCTACTGGACAAAGTAGAAGGCTTCCAAGTCAAAGGCTAGCGGCGAGCCGCCGCTGGCTACTAGCAAGAGCCCATCAAGCCGCCAATATTCTTTGCTCGCCACCTCTCATGCAACCTGCTAGCGGGGATTCAAGTGCACTTTATCGTTGTCGAACAGCGGTTGGATGTCTCCGAAATCAATTCCCGCAAGGCCCACGCATTGCCGTATGGCAGAACTTTCATAAATGATCTGCCACAACCGGTTGCCCAACTCCTGAATATTTTCGAGAAGCAGGTTTAGTCCTTTAGGGTCCTCTTTACGGAGTATGGCGAACAGGTCGATTTGCAAAGGCGCCCATTTTTTCTGTACTTTAAGAACTTCGCGATACAGTTCAAGTTCATGCTCAATGAGAGGGAAGGTGCTTCTAAGAGGATGCGCCTTTGCCGATTTTGGGAAAAGGGACAGGAACTCTTTTTCGATTCTGCCTGCTTTCCATCCGGTGAACAGGTAACCTGTCAAATTGCCGTGCAATACAGAGATGGTTTTAGCGAGTTGTTGAGCCCGGTCAATATGTTCCGAACGCATTTCTCTTATCAAAACCGCATTGGGGGTGTCGTTGCGGAGTCGTTCCTTGATCAGGAAAAGACTTGCATAAAGTTCCCGCAACACCGAATTCAAATTACTGATAGAGACGGGGTCGTTAGGCTCACGGTTTTCTTTTAAAGAAACCGTTTCCACTTCCAGGTCCCTTTTTGTGGTTTCAATATAATTGATTTGCGGGATATCCAGCAGGTTGTAAAAAACCTCCGGTGAAATGGCCAGGTCGAAACCGAAATGATCCAGCACATATTTGCGGACTTTTCGGCATTGGACCACGTCGCGAAACGTTTCAACCGTCTGTTCCAGAGGTTCACCAGTTCCCGCAAAAGATTCGACTTCCATTTCCGGACCCAGCAGTTTCTGCAGTATTCGTTTGGGATCTCTCATCTTAGTGTCGAATCATGAAAAATTGTGTTTAAGCGCAACTTGGAATTTGTGGTGGAAACTGCTAACATTCTTCTCGCACAAGTTCCGGTGGCCCCCATTCTACGCTGGAACTTTTTTCAGATGCAAACCTAAGCCGGGGTGGCGGAATTGGTAGACGCAAGGGACTTAAAATCCCTCGAGGGAAACCTCGTGCCGGTTCGATTCCGGCCCTCGGCACCACTACCCGTGGGGGGATGAGCAATAAGGAAGATGACCTGTTAACAGGTTAGCTCGGCTTGACGGTCCGTTGTTAGCTGGCCCCACGCCTAGTGGTTAGAAGGGAAGTTTGAATCCACCTGGAAGGGATAGACCTCCCTTTGATTTTCCCAGACCGGAGGCCCCGCCTTTCGCCTCGCCCAACAACCCACCGTATGCGGAGCCGCTGTCGTTTAAGATTTTGTTTTGACCCAACAGGCCGGAAAGGGAACCGTTAGCACCCGACAGGACATCGCCGGTTTGAGATTGAATGGCGGACATCAGGGAGCTTTCAAAACCTTTCATTTTATTCCCAATGACATTCTTGATGGCTTTGGAGATGATCTCGGAAAGGTTCGATTTAATATCCAACTGATAATTATTTATCGTCCCGCTGATACCGACAGAAATATTTATTCGGTCAATCGTTGATAGCGATTGGGCGATGGTGTTAGCCAGCTCGTTGCTTTTTTGCTCGGGGATGGAAAGCGAAACATTATCCAGTTTGGCTGTGAATTTTCCATGCAAATTGTTTTCATCGGTGATGGTTAATTGTCCGGTGATAGTTGCTGACCCGTCTTAGCTCTGCGTGGCCGGTGTTTTTCAGGTTGAGTCCCTGAATGTCCAGCGCAAGGCTGTCTTGTGATTGTGGGCCGGTTTTGTCCATTATGACGTCCAGAGCAAATGAGTCAAACACTTCGTTTTTGCCCGATTGAAAATTCATCTTTGCGGGTTTCCCATAAATTTTCTGATTGTCTGACAAATCCTGTACCTCTCCTTTCACTTCGGTGTCGAAGAGGATTAAAGACAGGTTGCCATGCTTTAGGAGAAAGTCAGGATAGGGCGAAGCTTTGGCAAACAGGATATTTACTCCCTTGCCGCGAACGTATTCCTGTTCCGCCTGGGGAGAGTTGCCACGGTCCAGATAGGGGCTTATCATTTTGTAGGCTTTCCAGGCTTTATCGAGTTTTTCTTTCAAGGGGCCTTCCAGCATTGAGCCGAGAATATTTTTGCCGCCTTCCGGGTTCAGTGAGTATTTATTTTTTAACCGCTCAAAATCTTTTTGCGGGAGATTTTTCAAATCGGCGACTTGTTGTTTCGCCATTTGCAAGTCTTTTTCGAATTCGGACTTCATCGAGGTGATGCGATCGATTTGGTTCTGAATATCTTTTCGCAGGGTTTGGAAATCTTTCAAGGCGCCGGCAATAACTGCCAACCCTCCTCCTTTGACTTTGTTTTGCAAATCAGCCAACTTCTGTTTGGTTTCTTTCAGAGCGTTGGGATCGAGATCGGTTTCAAACTTTGTTTTCCACTTGGCTTTTAAATCTTCTATGGTTTTTTTTACCTGGTTCCCTGCTTCCAGGGTTTCCAGCTTTTCGGATTTGAGTATTTCTTCCGGTGACTTCATGCTAAGTCCGCCCAGTCCGGGCAGCCCAGGTAGGGTGCTTTGGCTGGCGGCATCTTCTGGTCTTGTTTCTTTCTTAGCACTCTGCGGCACTTGAGCTGGTTGCTTTCGTTTCTGGTTTAATCTTATGCCGTGGGCTTGCAGTTCATCGATGACTATTTTCCGGGAAAAAGCCTGGACTCCATCCAAATCCAGGGACAGAGTCTCAAGCTGGACCAGGTTTTCCATATTGTTGTCCGGGTTGGCGACTTCAATACCGGCCAGGACTATGGATTGTGCAAATAACGAGGTTGATAGGGAAGCAATATCGATCTGGGTTTTTGCCGCCATCGAACCTTTTTCTTCAATGCTTCTTTCGATCATGCCATCGAGAAACAGGATCAGAAAACTTCCGACCAGACCACCGATCAAAACGAATGCCAGAACCCCCTGCCAGCGGAAAATTTTCATGATCCGCCTCCCGAGAAAGTGTCGAATGCTTTGGCCAGTTTGAGAGATTTAAGCAGGGGTACTTTTTCAAGCAGACCTTTCAAGTTTTCACGGTATTTTCGTATGAGAAAGTTGATAAGAAAAAACAGGGGCACTGCTGAAATCAGGGAGAAAAATCAGGCTTCCCATAACAAGCGTGTTGTTCAGTTTGTCAAACAGGAAAAGGGGATTGCTGAAGAACCCGTTCCAGAAGTTTTGCATTCCGTCTGAAGTCAGAACTGCCAAACCAATTTGATGAAAGAGAGGGTCAAGAATGTATGCGATGCCGGAGAAAAAGAAAAGCCCAATGAGCAGAAGGGCAAAATTTAAATTGATGATGAAGGCCAGAAACAGGAGGACGATATTGTGCGGGGTCCATAAGGGCATCAGGCCAATGATGCCGCCAAATGCCAAACCGAGGCTGAGTTGCCAGGGTTTTTCGTTAGAGTTCAAAGCTTTGAAAACTTTTAGAACTTGACGGATCATAGAGTGCCCCCTTTCTTTCGAGCCGTATAACGGAATTTTGGAAAGGGGAAAAATGAACCTGTTGCACAGGGGGACTTCACCTTTTATTTGTTCAGGCGATGGAGGAAGCTTATTCCTTTTTATACAGATATTTGACAGTTTCCAAGGAGGGGTATTCGGATTTCAAATTTTCCAGCAATAAAGTGAGGGCAATGGATTGCTCGTTGCTCATTTCGTCCCGGATTCCTATTACGCATACTCCGATGCTGGTGTCATCCAGTTCCGGATGGTGGAAACCTATCATTGAAACATGTCGTCCCATCAAGGTTTGACCTTGTGCCGTGATGATGAAATGGAAACCGATTTCAGGTTCTCCCTCCAGCAAATGGGATTGCTTGATTTGCTCATAGGTGGGTGAATCTTCTCCTGTAAAATGGACAAGAACAAAACGGGTGTCCTCTCTTGTTTTTAAATTTTCATGATTCATGGTCTATTGCTTCCTGTTGGGGATTATATTGTATTATAAAGTGGTAGCAGGTCGATGAATAACTGAAGGGCTCCGAATGGAAAAGAATATCAAATCTGTTTTGGTAATTGGGCTTGGGCGCGTGGGGAGTTTGGCGGCAATTTTATTGGAGTCGAATGGTTATCAGGTCACGGGTTTTGATACCAGCCCCGATGAGGATTACCCTTTCAAGGTGATTTCAGCGACGGTTGCGGATGAACCTGTTCTGGAGAAGGCCATTGCTGGACACGATGCCATACTTACATGTTTGCCGTTTCATTTGAATCTGGGGGTGGCAAAAAAAGTGCACCAGGCCGGGAGACATTATTTTGACCTGACGGAAGATGTTCCCACCACATCCGCCATTTTGGAAATGTCGGAATCTGCAAAGGGAGTCATGGCTCCGCAATGTGGACTGGCTCCCGGATTTGTGGGAATTTGCGGGGCGCATCTTGCTGGGGGATTCGAGCAGTTACGCAGTATGGAACTCCGTGTTGGGGCTCTGCCACAGCATCCGCGTGGACTTCTTGGATATGCCTTTAACTGGTCTGCTGAAGGGGTGGTCAACGAATACCTCAGTGACTGTGAAGTCATTCAAGATGGGCAAAGGGCCAAGGTGCCTTCCATGGAAGGACTGGAGACCATAGTGATTGATGGCGTACAACTTGAAGCGTTCACCACATCAGGAGGGTTGGGCACTTTGTGTGAAACTTATGATGGCAAGGTGAACAATTTGAACTATAAAACAATTCGGTATCCGGGGCATGGCGAGTTGATGCGGTTTTTCTTTAATGAACTGTATATGAGAGACCGCAGAAATGAGGCTGGGGAAATTTTGGTTAACGCCAAGCCACCGGTCAGGGATGATGTCGTTTACGTTCATGTGGCGGTAGAAGGGAAGAAGGAGGGTAAGCTTGTCCGGGAAGAACTTGTGCGCAGTTATTTTCCCAGGAAGATAAACGCCAGAATGTGGAAGGCCATATCCTGGACTACTGCCTCGTCAGTCTGCGCGGTCATTGATCTGGTCTCACAGGGAAGCCTGCCGAGTCAGGGATTTTTAAAGCAGGAGGATATATCGTTGGAGTTGTTTTTAAATACGCCGACCGGGCAATTCTTTAAATAGCACTTTGTTAATTTTGGGCTTTTAAATGAAGATTAATTGACGCCGCTGACAGCGGCAGAGTCGGCCATGCTAGGTGTGGCAGCGCTATCATGGGTATCTCCTATAAATTCCATAGCAAAACCGGTTGTATTGTTTTCTACGACTATAGCTCCCCAATAGCTGAGCCTGGTGATATCACGAAATCCATCTACACTGATATTAGGATTACTGGCTACAGGGTTGAGATGAAGAAAACCATGTTGAAAAGTGGAATTTCCTGTAATCAATTCGACATCAGTTAAAGAGGTGCTGTTTATGATGGGGTGGCTGGATCGAACGATAAATATCCGATTTGTAGCACTACTATCAACCGTAAAAGATTTGGCAGACCCAAATAAAGTTCCATCATTTTTTATGGCCCGCACGATGACACCAATCTGGGAAGCCATACTCGTTAGCGACGGGTGCGTGACCGCGATAAATGAATAAGACGAACTATCTGACTGCCAATAGGGTGAGATCACTCTATTTGAGTTGGAGAACGGAACAATGGAGGCGAAAGCTTGATTGGAAGGTGAGTCGATAGCTTGTCTGAAATTGGAGACTGTGAGAGAGGTGTTTTGGAAGGTCAGGCGATTGTCTGCGGCGAGAGGATCCCCTTCCGCGACTCCGGTGACAGCCCCGCCAAATAGTACATTGGGATTTGAAAAGTTCGAAATTCGGGTATTGGCGCCTGTTCCCATGACGGTTCTAAAATTATTTGTGTTGTCAACAAAACCGTGGTTGAAATCGAAAGGCGATCCATTGGTATTATCGTTGGCGCGGTCATGACGTGCAGACATATTATGTCCGATCTCATGTGCCATTGTAAGATTTCCCACGGCACAGTTCGTCTGAGTTACCGAATAAGCAAAGGGCGCGAAATCTAGAGTTACCGTAGTCATTAGACCGGCAATACCGCAAAGGCTATTATCCCCTTGCACCAAAATTGCTACTATATCTGCTCCAACTGTATCCCGCAGGTCATTAAGACCAGGGATCGATCCATTTTGTGCCGCGGTTAAAAATCCGCTAAAGCTAAAACTGCTTTCCGAAAAGCTTATCTCCTGTTGGCCTACCAAACGGAGAATATGGTCTACGCCACTGTTTGAATAGATCGAATTGGTTAAAGATATTGATAAATCAATCAGACTTTCTATGGCACTGGTGCCGCCTTCAACAGCGAGGGCTTCTGCAGTGTAAACGACCAATACATCGATTACGGTTCCATCATCGGACTGTGTTCCGGGGTCTGATGCACTGGAATTACTTGATGATGTCAAGGTGTCGGGTTTAGTCGCGATACCTGACAAAGGCGCATCTCCCATTTGTCCATACCCTATTCCTGATTTAGGAAAAGGATTTTGGTACAGACTGTCCTCCAAACTTGGTGGAGCAGGTTCAGATGTCCCATCAGACTCTTTTTGCGGATTAGTAATTGTGGAAGATTTCGATTCGATTTCTGGAGCAATCGGTTCACCATCAGGGGGAAACTTGGAGGGGTCAACTTCGTACACAGCATGAATTCCATTGGTGATATGACGGATCTGATAGGTAAAGTTTGGTTTGGAAATTTGTCCAAAAACCGTACCTTGGTTTACCACCAAAACCACCTGGCTGAATGGAACGTCTTTTAAAATTCCATACCAGGAATAACTGCCAGACCGGTTTTTTTCTATTTTCTGAATAAGAGCTGTAAACTCAAGCCCCGAAAAAAAATTCAAGATCAATTCCATTTCACCTTCCGGCTCGGCCACAAAATTTTCTTCGGGATCCGGCAGAAGACTGAAATCAATATTTACTAATCGGGAACGGACAGTGGTGAGCCTTTTTTTGACCTGGATATCCTCAGCATTTTCTACAGTCATGAATAAATAAGGAGGACGAGGTTCCAATAGATCTGTCTCAAGAGCCTCTGCTTTACATATGGTCATTAAGGCCATCGTCAGGCTAAGTAAGGCGAGAAATATTATATGGAAAAGGTGGGCAAAGTAGAGATGGTTAAAGAAACGAGTGATCCGGGTTTTAATTTGGGAAGAAAGATACAGGGCAACCATATAGTTTTTATTTTTCAATAAGTTACGAGCTTTGGGTCGATCTGGAACCCTGTGCCTTTTTTAGCTAGAGTGAAAATATCCTTGTCGGAATTAAATCTTTTATTCTTAACCTATTTATTTTAAGGTGTTTTTTTGATGGAGGAATTTTGGTTCGCGCCAAGCCGCCGGTCAAGGAGGATGTCGTTTACGTCCATGTTGCGGTTGAAGGGAGGAATGAAGGCAAGCTGGTCCGGGAAGAATTTGTGCGCAGTTATTTTCCTACAGAAGATAAAAACCAGGATTAAGGAAGGCTCTATCCTGGACTACCGCCCCGTCAGTTTGCGCGGTCATTGATCTGGTCTCACAAGGAAGTGCCGAATCAAGGATTTTTGAAGCAGGAGGACATGTCGCTGGAGCTATTTTTAAACACACCTACCGGACAATTCTTCAAATAGCTTTGCAAACCTCTAATAATTAGCCTAAGAAAGAAGGTCGTTTTAATTGATACCCCGGGCAACCCCGCTGGAGGTCCCGGATACTCCACTTAGTTGACTGTCCCCGAAATTTCGTCCTATTGTGGAGTCGTGGGCATCGCCGATAAATTCCATGGCAAACCCGGTTCCACTGGATTCAATGAACACCACCCCCCAGAAACTTAATTGACCAAGATTGTTATATTTATTAATAGAGTTAACGGTGGTTGCGGCGATAGGACTTTCATTGATGCCGACTGCTCTAATATTTCCAAACTGGGCCGAATCCTGGGTCAAAATCAGGTGGGTTCGTGAGTCGGTAAAGGAGGAGTTGGAAGAATTAATAGTCGAATTCGAAACATTCACAATAAATATTCTATGGGTTTCTCCAGCATTAACGGTAAATATAGAAGCTCGGCCTGCCACGTTATCAGGGATAGTAGTCATGCCCCTAACTTCGAGAGCTATACCTATCTGGGTTAAAGCCGTATCCAGGGAAGGGTGATTGATCGCTATAAAGGTATAGCTATCATTGGGCACAGTCTGGGCATAGGGGGACAATACAATTCTTGCTTTATCTTCCGTGGAGGGCACCTTCACCACCTGGGCAAATACTAAATAAGGCAGGAAAAGCCAGGCGACCAATACCCCCGCAGGGAAAATCAAGATTTTATGGAAAAGCCTGGAAATTATTTTTGTTCTTTTTTTATCCATTTCAGCCATACAAATTAAAATTAATTGACTCCAGCCACGGGCGCGGAATCGGCCATGCTGGGAGTCGCGGCACTGTCCTGCATATCACCGATAAACTCCATGGCAAATCCGGTTGTATTGGTTTCTATAACCACCGCTCCCCAGAAATTAAGCATGGTGATGTCTCGGCGTCCGGTGCCAAAAGCTGTGGTCGGATTCGTTGCCACCGGCTCGATTCGAAGATGCCCGTGCTTAAAATTAGTGGTCCCGACAATAAATTGTGCGGATGAGATACTTGTCGAATTGACGGTCGAGTTGGTCCGCACGATAAAAATTCTTTCAGTGCTTCCGGCAGAAATGGTAAAGGTGACAGCGGTACCGAAAGCAGTTAAATCGTTTTGAATGGCGTTAATAACCATGCCAACTTGTGAAGCGATAGTCGTTAAAGAGGAATGGGAAACAGCAATGAACGTATAGCTTCCTGAATCAGATTGCCAGTATGGGGAAATGACCCGGCTTTTGTTTTCAATGGCCAAGGCAAGATCCAAACGAGCAGACCAGAATGCGTCCACCATTAGAAACAAAGCGATTAGAATGAGTATTGGAGACTTCATAGTTTTTTTAGGAATATTCAACTATCCCATAAAATCTTTACCAAAGCAATCATTTCATCAATAAGATCAGTCTCTTATGCTCATGGGTAATATCCTTAAATAGGACATACCTGCCCTTATCAGGGCTTAACGGGGAAAAGTTGAATTACTTTAGCGTTTAATTCCAGAGGACAAGGCACGCCTTGAGGAAATGGGTGCGCTGCTTGCCCCACGGCGGCTCGCCGACCCGTAACTAATTTTATATCAAAGGATTATTGTCGATTCGGCATCAGAGGATGTTTCGGCTAAAGATAGGTGTGGACCTTGATCTCAGGGTCTAATTGAGACCGGAGATGATTTTCAATGGTACGAAGAGTGCCTCCTGTGGCACTGGGGCATCCTCCACAAGCGCCCTGATAACGAATCCGGACAATGTGACCTTCCACTTCGATCACTTCCAGACCTCCTCCATCGTTTGCCAGGGCTGGACGGATGGCAGAGTCAAGCAAGGCATCAACAATGATGACTTTTTCATCATCGGCCAGGTGCGGGTATTTTTCCTTATCAAAATCATCAAGAATGGATGAAGAAACTTCGTCGTCTCCATCCGCATACTTTCTTAAATCCGCTTCGATAATATTTTTAACCTTGTCCTTAAAAATCACCCAAAGGTCGGCGGAGGTCAGTGTGACGGACACGAAATTCTCCCGTAAATAAACCACATCAACGATATCAAGAGCGAACAGATTGTGGGCAAAGCTATCGGATTCCAGATAGCCTCCCTCTTCAATGGTTTTGGAACCAGAATCGATTATCTTCTGGTCCAGAATAAATTTCACCGAGCGGGGGTTGGGGGTCAGTTCAATTTCTTCAACCAAAAATGTTTTAGCGTGGGTCTCCGGCATGATAGTTCCTTAATTATTTATGATTCGTCTTTTGCACTAAAGTTAAGATGGACTCCCGGTAATTGCGGTTCAAATAATCTTTGCGATTTTTCTGTTACTCAGGGTTTCATATCTTGACAAGTAATGATACAGGTTTTATATTAAGTATAAAAGGATATGTTTATCTTTTATTTGAATTATTTGCCATGTCTGCTGCGAAATCATCACTTTATGGAAAGGGTTGAAAAATGGAAACGAGTTTGGGCATCGACGATCCGGTAAAAAGCTTTGTAAAGAATAATCCCCAGTGTGCCAAGGTTTTTGAGGAATTGAATATTGATTTTTGTTGTGGAGGCGATACGTCTCTTCTTACTGCCTGTGAAGAAGAGGATCTGGAGCCTCACTGGGTTTACCAGCGTCTGGTAGAGTTGCAGCCAGCGCCTTCGACCAGAGAGAAAAAGATGTTTCAGATTTGACCCTGACCGAGTTAACCGAGCATCTTGAGTCCACGCACCATGTTTACCTTAAAAAGGCCTTGCCACGTTTAGTGGCATTGATGGATAAAGTTCACCAGGCGCATTCCCCTCGGCATCCTGAATTGACACGATTGCAGACTGTGGTTGAAAATTTACGTGCCGACCTGGAACCGCATTTGCTCAAAGAGGAACAGATACTTTTTCCCCTGATACGACAACTGGAGGCCGAAGGCTTGCAACTGGAAGCCGCACAAGGGCCAATCCGGGTCATGCGTTCTGAGCATGATGGAGCAGGGGATTTGTTAAAAGAAATGAGAACATTGACGAATGTTTATGTTGTGCCGAAAGACGGGTGCCAGTCATTCCAGCTTTTGTATGAAGGGCTGAAAGAATTGGAAGAAGACACGCATCTTCACATCTATAAAGAAAACAATATACTTTTCCGCTAGGCGCGGAGCCCATGTGCCTTCATGCCCCGAATGGGGTATCACGCTGGTGCTAGTATTTTCCGCGAATATGGGAGGCGATTTCATTAAAATAAAAATCACTCAGGGACTCATGCATAGCCGGAGTCAAAGGGGCCAATGAGCTTGCGGCGCAATTATCGATTACCTGCTTGGGGTTTTTGGAACCCGGGATTACCACGCTGACAGCCTCAAAATCCAGAACCCATCTCAATGCCGACTGGGACAGGGCCTGGTTTTTCGGAACATGTTTTTTCAGGTTTTCAACAAGTTCCAGTCCTTTTTCAAAGGGAAGTCCCGAAAAGGTTTCTCCGACATTGAACTCTTGCCCATCCCGGTTAAAATTGCGATGGTCGTTATCGGAAAAAGCTGTATCCCGCTGTAATTTCCCGGAAAGCAGACCGGATGCGAGAGGCAGGCGGACGATGATGGCCACCTGTTTTTCCTGAGCCTGCTTGAAAATAGATTCAATGGGTTTTTGCCGAAAAATATTAAAAATGATTTGTAATGAAGTCACCCCTTTTTCATGCAGGCAGATCTGAGCCTCCTCCATGGATTCCACGCTGAATCCGAATTGTTTGATTTTACCTTCCTGTTTCAATGTTCTCAGCCAATCAAACACTTCACCGCGTTTCAGAAGGTCGGTGGGGGGACAATGCACCTGGGCCAGATCCAGGGTTTCCATTCCCAAGCGTTTCAAGGAATCTTCCGTGTGTTTGCGAAACTGTTTCAGGGAAAAATTATCGGGCCAGCCGGGCCGGGGGAATCTGCCAATTTTGGTTGCGATTACCACTTCTGTAGACAATGTTTTGACAAACCTTCCGAGCCGAGTTTCTGCAAGGCCCTCGCCATAGCAGTCGGCGGTATCAAAAAAAGTTACTCCATTTTCGACTGCGGTCTCGAGGACTTTTTCGGCTGTAGAATCATCCACATCTCCCCAATCCGCGCCAATCTGCCAGGTGCCCAGTCCAACTTCTGAAACCGTCCAGCCGGTGTTGCCAAATGTCCGGTAATTCATACCCGCCTCTCAAAAAAATGATAAATTGGGAGAATGACATCCCGTTTACTTAATCGCTTCTTTTATTTCATCGGTCATAGCATTTTTCATCCTTTAGTAAAAGGACTTTTCGTTTTGTTAGTATTAACTGGTATTTTGGGGCTACCGGAGAAATGGGCATTGGCCGTGGACTTTCAAACCTATCTTAAAGGAGCCCAGGCAGAAGTTTCCCGGCACAAGGAAATCATTCGCGAGGACCCTCTGGATGCGATCGCCTACTTTGAATTGGGAAGAGCTTACCTTGCCATGGGCAGTCATGAAGAAGAGGTGGAAGCCTATCAGGAGGCGATCAAGCTCAACCATAAATACACTGCGGCGCATTATAACCTGAGCATGGCTTACGATTTGTTAAAGGATGGCCCCAACGCCATCAAGCATATGCTTCGAGCTCGAGACCTATATACCCAAAAAAGGAATCACGCCCGGATAAGAAACGTGAAACGCCAGTTAAGTCTTCTGTATTTAAAATATCCGGACAATACGATAATACCGCAAAATTAGCAGGTTGCTAAAAAGGTGTTTTTACCGGTTTCAGCAACCTGCCGAAAAAGCAGCTGGACAATATGAAAAAATGATCTATCTTTAATGAGGATTAATTTTTTTGAAAGCTAGCCAATCCCACACATTAGTAGTGATTGAAAATTGGAATAGAATTTTTTATAGTAAAAGTGCTATCATTTTCTTTCGCTTCGGGGACGAAAGGCCATCATGTTTGTCATTAAGGAATACCGCCATGGGAAAAAGATTATACGCCAGGGCACCCACGGCACCAGTGCGTTCCTGATTAAAAAGGGAACGGTGGAAGTTTCTCTGGAAGATGCCGAGGGCAACAAAAAAGTACTTGCCAAACTGAAAGAGAACGACCTGTTCGGGGAAATGGCGATGATTTCAGCCTGTGAGCGTACCGCAACGGTAATAGCCTTGGAAGATTGTGAAATCGCTGTTCTTACCCGCGAAAAATTTCTCGCCCTCCCGGATAACAGCCCCGCCGTTGTGCGTTTGAAGAACATCATGAAAGAACGCCAAAAAGACAAAAAATAAGTCACCGCCCCATGCCTAGTGGCCCTCTATGAGGGAGGGATTGGGCAAAAGCTTAATTGAGCCGAGAGCATCGTTGCTAGCAATAAAAAGCTATTGCAAATTGCCACTGGCGGCTCGCCCCACGCCTAGTGGCTCTTATTTTGCCTAATTGCAATCCCGTTTATTGAAGGCTAGTATTAAGGCATGGAACGAGATTTTGAACCCTTAAAAAACCGGCTCAGGACAATCTGTGACCGGTTGGATGAGGATGAGCAATTATATTTTCGTCCTCTCATTGATAACTTCAAGGGGCAGACCCAGGAGTTCCAGCGCATTATGCGTGACCTGGGTAAGTTTGGAGAAAAAATAGGGGACGGAAGTAAATTTCAGATCTACCGGGAAGTTCAGCATCTTTTTGATGACGCGTTTCGAAAGAAAAAGTGATCTGGAATAATAGGAGGCAGCGCCGATGAGTTCCGCCGTTCATCTTATTGCGCGCGGACGTGTACAGGGGGTCTGGTTCAGGGCTGGCACCCAGGAGCAGGCCTTGCAGTCGGGGGTATGCGGTTGGGCGAGAAACTGCCCGGACGGGTCGGTGGAAATTCATGCTGAAGGGGAAAAAGAAACCCTTGAGCGGTTTATCAACTGGTGCAGAAAAGGGCCGCCTGCGGCTCAAGTCTCTGACTTGGATATTGAGTGGGTCAGCCCCCAAGGCCTGATCACCTTCGAAATCCACCACTAGGCGCTACTAGCCGTCGGGGCGACTGGCAATAACTTTCACTGGCGAGCAAAGAGTTGTCTCGGCTGAATGTGTCCCTGCTATCTGCCTCCCCTGCTAAGGGGTCGTTATGATTTCCATTAATGGGCTGGTTAAAAAATACGATTCGGTCCTGGCGGTAGACGGGCTCGACCTGGAGATCCCTGCTGGAGAGCTGTTCGGTTTTCTTGGTCCCAACGGTGCGGGCAAAACCACCACCATCAAACTTTTAGTCGGTCTTCTCAAACCTTCTTCCGGAACCATCCGCATAGATGGGGTCAATCTGGAACAGGACCCTATTCGGGTAAAAGAAATTATTGGCTATATTCCCGACCGACCTTTTCTTTATGACAAGCTGACGGGGTGGGAATATCTGGAGTTTGTTGCGGGCCTGTATTCCCTGGACCCGGACATCGCACGCGACAGAGCGGAACAGTTCTTCACTTTTTTTGATTTGCAAGAGTTTGCCCATGAGTTGATCGAAGGCTACTCGCATGGCATAAAGCAGAAGCTCATCATTTCCGGAGCGCTGATCCACAAACCCAAGGTGATCATTGTCGATGAGCCTTTGGTTGGGCTCGATCCCAAAGGCGCACGCCAGGTGAAACAATTGTTTCAGGATTTATGCGAAAATGGCACCACGGTTTTTATGTCCACTCACACCATGGGGGTGGCCGAGGCCATGTGCCACAGGGTGGGCATCATCCAAAAAGGAAAAATGATAGCATTGGGGACGGTGGACCAGTTGCGTTCCCAGGCCGAACACCATCACGGGGATCTGGAAGCAGTGTTCCTGAAATTAACTGAAGATCAGACGGCACCCGGTGGAGACTTTTAATCCTCCTGCTCCCCTTGCCAGGAGGGCCGAGGGGATTTACCGTTCTAATTTGCAAAAAGGAGTGGCGCGATGAGTGAAGTCAAAAAGTATATGAGTACCCGGATTTTTTCAACCAGTCCGGATAAATATGCTTATGAAGCGGTTGACGAAATGTATAAGAACAAAGTCAGCGCACTTTTAGTCAAGGAGGGTGGGGAATATGTGGGGATCATCACAAAAACGGATTGGATGTTTCTGGTTTTAAAAGGGGAGTGCGACCCCAAAGTCATGAAGATATCATCCGTGATGACAAAAATTGCTAATACGATTGACGAGAATCAAACCATTGCCGAGGTCTGTTCCATTATACAAACAAAGAAAATTCGCCATGTTCCCGTAACCCGAAACGGTGAAATCGTGGGAATGTTTTCAGTAAAAGATTTAGAAAAATACTATCTACAATTGCACAATAAAACCGATTTTTAAATTAGATAAGTCGCTGAAAACCCTTTTCAACCAGAGATATACCTCTTCGGGGTACGCGGGCAATGGTCAAATATAACTAGGTCAGGGTGACATCACCGGGTCCAGCGTCACGCTGGTTATTTTTCTGGTTTTTTGAACACCACTGCGACCGTCAGGGTTTGTTGATCGCGTTGAAGCTGGAACGTAGAGTGGTCATCAAAATTTTTCTTCCCCAATATTTCCAAAACATCGTCTACCCCGGAAAGGGCCGTGCCGTCCATGCTAAGTAGCAGGTCTCCAGATTTCATGCCGGCAGTTTGGGCGTTGGAATTTTCCGCAACGAATTTGATACGTACGCCACCGTCTTTTTCCTGGGCGAGCCGTACCCCCAGTTTTACTTTGTTACGACCGGGCACCCGGTATTCCACTTTCCAGGCATAGTCCGAGGCGTAAAGAGGGATAGAGACTTTTTCCACGGTCATTTCCCGGTCTTTCAAGTTTTTCGGAATTTCGGTAATGCTGGGCTGAATGATGGAATAATTGTGCGGCACTCTTCGGTAAGCACGTTTGGGGATGCCGAATCCATATTGAATATGAAATCCACCGGCAAGCACCACCAGCTTTTTGTCTTTATTGACTGGATTGCGTAAAAATTCTGCCACGGTTTGGGCCATGGTTTCTTCCCACAGCAATAACATTCTATAGGGTTTTTCCAGTGCTGTGCCCCGGTGGCCGCCGAAAGCGGACAGGGTGAAAGCCCGGTGATAGGGGTCGGTGTCATCTATTTCCGGATAAAGCGTGTCGCCGGGAGCCGGATCCCCTGCGCGAAAATGGTTTTCCACCTCATGGGTAGATTTGAGTCCGATCAACGGCAGGTTTTTGCTTTGGGCAAATTCGAAGATGTGTTGATAAAGTCCAAATCCTTCTCCCCAGTTTGAGTGGAAGAGGTTTTTAAATTCCCTGAGTGAAAGCTGACCCCGGTTCCAGAGGTACAATTTTTCCTGGGCCGAGCGGCGGAACATTTCCAATCCAATAGCCACCTGATATTTTTCCGATAGAAGCTGGATGATTTGCAGTTGCACTTTGTGGGCTTCAATGTTGTCGTGCGTTTCTCCGATGTAAATGACACGCGAGGCCGAAATGGAATCCATCATCTGTTTCAGGCTGACAACCATTCCGGTTGGAAGATGGAGGATTTGGCCTACGTCCAGACTGCCCAGGTCCAGGTAGGGAGACCCGTGATTGGGTACCGCAAATTCTTCAGAGTGGCCCTCGCGGGAAAAAACCAATAACCAGATTAAAAACAAGGTCGCCAGGATGATCCGAATGGTTTGGGTGACCGGATTTGGGCTCATAAATTTGAGGTATTGACTTTATGCGGGTTTTTGTTGATAATCACGGGCTTCATATTTAACATGGCTTTTCCGTAATTGACGGAAGCATTGATGCCGGGAAATCGTTATTTTGAGCCATAAAAACGTTGTTCGTCCCGGCTAAAAACTCAGGGTAGGAGGTAAAGGTTTTTGATAGTAACAGTTTACCAAAATCAAGTCGAAAAAGCCTTAAAAGTCTTGAAACGACAAATGACCAAGGAAGGCCTGCTGAAAGAACTCAAGCGGCGCCGATTTTACGAGAAACCTTCCGTAAAGAAAAAACGAAAGCAAAAGGAAGCCAAGAAGAAAAGAAAAGCCGCCTTGCGCCGCATGCGATCCTACAACCGGCTTTAGGCTTCGTACTATTCCTTTTTATCCTGCGTTAAGGTGTGGGTGGCATCCGTTTTACTCTTTGCTCGCATCCCGCAATTTTTTCTGACGTAAATTTTCATAAAAGACTACCGCACTGGCTGATGCCACATTCAGGGATTCTAATTGGCCTTTCATGGGGATCGAGAGCGTGACATCGCAGGATTTTTTCAGCAAAGGCCGAATGCCTTTTTCCTCTCCTCCAAGTACCAGTGCCAACGGAGTATTGAACTGGTACTGGTAGCATGGTATTTCCCCATCGGGCACGATGCCCGCAATCCAGAATTCAGCCTCTTTGAGTTGTTCGATACAGCGTGTTAAATTCGTGACCCAAGCGATCGGCAAATGTTCAATAGCTCCTGAGGAGCATTTGGCAACGGTTTCGTTTAGGGCCGGTGTGCCATGTTTAGGCAGAATCAGTCCCTGAATGCCAAGGGTTTCCGCTGATCGGATGATTGCTCCGAGGTTTTGTGGGTCCTGAATTCCATCCAGAATGACGAGCGTAGGCAGGGAAGTTTTTTGAAATGCAATTTCGATCAGGTCTTCCAATTCCAGAGTGACGATGGTGGAAAAATATCCAGCGATGCCTTGGTGAACCTGGTCGTGGAACTTTTTTTGGAATACCGACTTGGGCAGGGGTTCGATAGGAATTTGTTTTTCCTCGGCTAATTTGAGTACAGCCTGGATTCGTGGAGAGGTTTTGCCCTGTTCGAAAACTAGTCGGTAACAACGGCGTTTAGAGGCTGAAAGAGCTTCACGAACCGAATTAATTCCAACAATCAGAGTTTGTTCTGTAGATTTCATCATCGGTAAAATGGAAACTTGCCCTAAAGAGTGACAGGGTGGTTTATGGGATTTTTCTGGACGGATAGTCCTAAATGATCTATAACTTTATGATAACATTAGATTTATCTGTGTAAAATCCGATGTTGATCCTTGCGCGGTTACGCACGGGTGTTACAATTTCCTCGAAAAAATTTTCTTTCCCGCGAAAAAACCGCGAAGGCTATTTTAGCCTTTTTCTGTAATCCGTAAACCTTATATGGCGATTTTCCGAAAAAGGGTTATTTTCTACTCCCTGTTTACTTTGATTCTTGTGGTTTTCTCCGTCTTTTCCCTGGCCTACTACCAGTTGCGCAACCTGGGAGAATTCAAAGCGCTTGCTATAGAGAAGCTTGAGGAGTTGACCCGGCGGAAAGTGAAAATCGGTGAGGTGAAGGTGGATATTGTCCGCGGCCTCAGCATTCGTCTGAAAGATGTAGCGGTCAGGTCTCGAAGGGCCGAGGAACCGGAACTGACGGCACGCAGTGTTTGGGTGGTGGTCCAGTTACTGCCGTTGTTAGATAAACGTGTTGAGGTCAAGAAAATCATTGTCCAGGGGTTATCTCTCAGGATGGTCCGTGATGCTAAGGGGCGGTTCAGTTTAGGAGATGTGAAAAAGTGGATCATCCGGCCTGCCGAAAGCAACTTGTTCAAAATTCTAAAAGTCAGTCTCATGAACCAACTCATAGTGGAAGACGGAGCCATACATTTTCAGGACTATTTTAATCGTTCCCCTGAAGACCCACTTCCATTGAATCTGGAGCATATTTCTTTTTCCGTGCGGAAAAGTCTTCTTGATTCACCCTTCCAGTTCACCTTGAAAGGGGAGATCCCGAACGGGGGTTCACCGACTGCTTTCCAGGTTTCCGGGGCGTTCGACAATTTTTCCGAAAACCAGGGGTTTACCGGTATTTCCATTAATGGCAAAGTCCGGGTCCATGAACTGAATGTTTCAATTTTTCAGCCCTATTTGAAAAAGGTTCTGGCTAAAACTCCTCAGGACAGTTGGTTGTCTTTGGATTCCAGCTTTTCAGGAAATCTAGGTGGTGCCTTGAAATCTGAGGGCACGTTGAAATATTCCTTGAATAAAAATCGAGCAACATTGAGCGATGCTCGTGTGCCCTACCGTGGCGGATTGGAGTACAAGATCTCCCTTAACCAGGACTCAATTTATATCGAAGAATTAAAATCAGAATCGAGCCCATTTAAATTTACGGCCAAAGGCTCCCTTAAAAATTTCCTTTCCAGTGATCCTTCCGTATCCTTTGATCTGGTTACCGATTCATTTCTGATTAATAAAAGTATCGATTACCTGCCGTTAAAGTTTTTCCCGGAAGAATATCATGCCTTGGTGCAGTCCCGGTTTAAAAACGGTTCGATAAAAATAAAGTCTTTGAAATTCGAAGGAAGCTTGGATCAGCTTCGGGAACTGGCACAGAAAAAAAACCGGGGTTTAATTTCTTCAGAATTGGAAATGAAGCATGTGGACTGGCAGGCCCCCCTGCCAGCGTTGCAGAATGTGACGGGAACTTTTAAGGTGAACAAGGGAAACGCCACCCTGCACATCACCAAAGCCCGGTATGAAAACCAGCCCATCACCAATGTGCATGGAACTATCAATGACTTTCTGACGCGGCCCATGGTGGATCTTAAAGTCGAAAACGAAGTGGAGATGAGCCAGTTTCATGAAACGCTCAAACGGATTTTTAAGGGTCACCCCTTGCTCGATTCCATTGCGGTCTACGATAACTTTGAAGGAACCGCAAAAGTCCGCCTGAACGTGAAAGGTCCGCTTGATGATTTTGACAGGCTGGCGATCACCGGTAGAATAGGTCTTAAGAATGTTTCACTCAATGAGGAAGGATTTGGGCCACGGCTGGAAAACCTCAGTGGAAATATTATTTACTCCCACACTCCGGAGGCGGCCAAGCGCAAGGATGCCTACTGGATTCCGGTCATCAAGTATGACAACCTTTCCGGTAATTTTTCCAAAAGCTCTTTTTCAGATATGAATGGGGAGATGGGTTTCAGCAATGGAGAACCCCTGGAAAAAATGTCGGCGACCTACAAATTAGCTTCCAGCGATTTACATTATATCTTATCTGAAGATTCTGAAGATGCTCTGGTGGGCTTGATAGAAGGACTGGATTTTATTTCCGGCCGGCTGGTTCTGAAATACCGGTCGCAGGGCAACCCCACCAAGCCAGAAACCGAAAAAGAGTGGGGAAAAATAGAGTTGAAAAATCTCTCTATGAAGTATCCGGACCGCTTGATGGCGATGATGGACCTGAACGGCAATCTCTCCTATGGAGATGGAAAGATAAGGCTGGAGAACTGGAACGGCCGCTATGGTGATTCCCCATTTCAGCTTGAAGGAGAAATTGACCGCAAAAATATTAAGAAGCTGGAATATGCTCTCCGCCTGAACTTCTCGGAACTTGTGCATACCGACTTGAAGGATATTCCTCTCTTCAAGGACTTCAAATTTACGGGCCCTGCCCACGTTTCTCTAAATCTGAATGGAAACCTGGATTCCTTTAAGTTTGAACATCAAGCCGATCTGGCGCGGGTGGGATACCAGATTCCCGGATTTATGGAAAAACAACCTAATGCGTTGAATAAACTCAAGGCCAAAGGGAGCGTTTTAAAAAATGGTGGTCTTATCATCGATAGCTGGTCGTATGAGTTGGGCGGGAACCAGATCTCCGGAACCGCCGGTATTCCCGATCTTGATAACCCGGAATTCACGATCAACATGGCTTCCGATAATTTTCAGATTTATCCTTCCCGGCAGTTTTTTCGTTTTCTTGATGCGGAGATGGACGGGACCACCGATTTTAAAATTACCGGTTCTGGTAACTTGAATAACCTCCAGAATTCAAAGTTTGAAGGTGAAATGAAATTGAAGGGCCTGAAAATCCGCCTGAAAAATTTATTGTCTTCCTTGACCGTTGATGCCAGCCTGAGATTTAAAGAAAACCGTTTGGACATTCGTTCCGGAAATATCAAGTCCGATCAAAGCGAGGTCAAGTTTTCCGGTGTTTATAAAAGAGGCGATGTCCCCAGCCTGAATCTGAATCTCACCGGAGGGAGACTGAATATTGATGAGTTTTTACCTGAACCGCAAGGCGAAGAGACTTCTCTTATGGACCGATTGAACCAATCCGAGTTCTTCGCCAAGGGGAAAGGCGAGATAAGATTTAACCTGGATAAATTAGACTACAAGCTTTTTGCCTTGGATCATGTCGCCGGAAGCATTGTGCTTAATAACAGGGGAATCGAAATGAAGGACCTGGTTTTTGATTCCAATCCATCTATCAACAGTGGTGGACGGATATTAATAGATGCAAAGGGTGTCGGCCATTTTGAGGGAAGCGTTCAAGCTCGGAACATGGAAACAAAAAACCTGTTCAGTTTTTTTGGCGATATTTTTGAAAACGGTTTGAGCGGGAATGTGAAAACGGTTGATGCTCTTCTGAAAGGCAGTGGAAAGGATTGGCCGGAAATTCTCAGGTCCTTGTCCGGAAATTTATCCCTGGATATCCAATCTGGAAGCATAGATATGGAAAAACTTAAAAGGGGGGTTCGCAGGCTGTTCAGTGCGATTCCCCAGCCGAATCTTTTGGAAAAGGACGCATCGTTTCCCTTCAAACATATCTCCGGGGATTTTGTTGCTAAAGACGGGGTTTTTGAAACGCAGAACTTTGTGATCGAAACAGAAAATCGAAGAACCTCCATAGTCGGTACTTTTGACCTGGTGAACAATCAAATGGATACGGTGGTCGGAATCGCTCCCTTGGCAGGGCTGGATCGGTTCCTGACCCAAATTCCCGTAGTAGGAACAATCATTACCGGCGGGGATGAAAAAAGTATATTGAAAACCTATTACACCGTAAAAGGAGATTTTAATGATCCAGATATTACAGTGACTCCTTTTACGTCCTTGGGAAAACGGGTCATAGGAATTTTCCAGGCAATTCTACAGGCCCCGCAGGAACTTCTGGCCCCCATCACGGACAACCTACCTGGGGCAACGCAATCACCAACCCCTGCGGACAATTAGCAATTTTCAAAAAAAATTCAGGTCAACTTAAGGTTGAGAAATATTGACGATACGGAATTCGTCAGGAGACTTTCCCAAGTGCATGGCCAAGGTTGCTGTAATGACGGCAACATGATCGTCACCACTTGCGGAAGGAGCGGATGCGGGTTGACGACGTGCTTTAGGAGGCGGAGCTTCGTAGGGGACTAACCTCACCAATACCTTAATGGTGAAGATCAAAATAACCAGAACGGTAAAAATCACCGCCATAGCCAGGACAGAAACATTGACTGCTGCAAGAAATGAAGCTTCCATAATTTTCCTTTAGCGGAGGCTCTCCGCTACGCCAGCCACTTGGGCAATAGCGGTTTTGATTCCGGGTTCTACGGTGCCGACGATATCCGCGATCGCGGCATGCGATTCCAGGGGCGCGACATCCCCGAACAGGGAGATGAATACTCCGGCGGCCACGGCGCTACCAATAACACCTGCGACATTAGGTCCCATGGCGTGCATCAGTAAAAAATTGGAAGAGTCCGTTTCTGCGCCTACTTTCTGGGAAACCCGTGCCGCCATGGGGACTGCCGAAACCCCTGCCGAACCGATGAGCGGATTCACCCGGCCTCCAGTCATTTTGCACATGAGTTTGCCAAAAAGCACTCCGCCTGCCGTGGCGATACAGAAAGCCAACAAGCCCAGTACGATAATTTTAAGAGTTTCAAGCCGCAAAAATGACTCAGCGGTCATGGAAGAACCCACGGCCAATGCCAAAAGAATAGTAACGATGTTGATCAAATGAGTTTCCGAAGTTTCGTGCAAGCGGGCGG
>JYMV01011276.1_pt1 | contig 25777 bp, 21 predicted proteins | sample 338911 | NCBI WGS metagenome assembly JYMV01 (sample SAMN03354496, study PRJNA234377) | hydrothermal vent metagenome | biome: Deep sea; feature: Hydrothermal plumes at the Eastern Lau Spreading Center, Western Pacific Ocean; material: Seawater | place: Tonga | collected 2009 | depth 2000 m m
ATAATATAGGGAGTGGTCCTGTTTATACCCCATCCACATCGATAGGCACACAAACCTACTATGTGGTTGATTCCCTCAATGGCTGTGGTGGTCCTGCTTCTTCTGTAGTAGTTACCATTAACCCCTTGCCAACAGCTACTATTAGTGGTGGCGGTACCATTTGTAGCGGAAGCCCCATACCGGATATTACCATCACACTCACAGGCACAGGGCCATGGGACATCACCTATACAGATGGTATTACACCAGCTTCTGTTAATGGCATCGCAGCATCTCCTTATACCTTAAGTGGTTTAGCAGATGGTACCTATACGATAACGATTGTATCTGATGCTAACTGCAATGGGAGCTTCAGCGGATCAGCTACGATCACTACCGAAGCTGCTCCTGACCCAGGTTCTAATGGAATCGTATCCTATTGCAGCACAGGGCCGGGTGGTGATCTTCTTAATGAACTTGGAGGAACTCCTGATGGGGGTGGAGTTTGGACAGGGCCATCAGTACTGGTAGGTGCCGATCTTGGGACCTTTGACCCCTTGGTCAATGCAGCAGGCACTTATACTTACACAGTTACAGGCGTTGCACCGTGCACAGATGCTGTACAAACGGTAACCGTTGCCGTAAGCAGCCTTGATGATGCCTCCTTTGGATATTCAGCGAGTACATTCTGTGTTACGGGAACTGATCCTGATACAACATTTGCCGGAACACCAGGCGGCACCTTTAGCGGAAGTGGATCGTTGGTCGTTGACCCGAATACAGGAATGATCGATCTAATGGCTAGTGGAACAGGCACCTATGATGTGTATTATGCTACAGCGGGATCCTGCCCGGATGCTGATACACTTTCCATTACCATAACAACCTCTCCAAGTGCGGAGATATTCTATGGAGGCCCCTATTGTGCCACGGGTACAGCACCTGTTACGTTCGGTATAGGTGCCAGCGCTGGAGTCTTTGGCAACACGGCAGGACTGTTCTTGGATTCACTAACGGGAGAAATAAATCTCGACAGCAGTATTGTGGGCACGTATGTAGTTACCAACACCATAGCAGCCGGAGGCGGATGTGCCGCTGCCTCTGACACAGCGACTATAACCATCAATGCCATTCCGAATGTAACCGCAATAGCCAATCCCCAGACGATCTGCCTGGGCGATTCTTCACAGATGATCGGCCAGGGCGCAGCAACTTACACATGGGACAATGGGGTTGTGGATGGTGATTATGTAATACCATTAATCACGACTACTTATCTGGTAACAGGAACCGATGCGAACAACTGTGAAAACAGCGGCCAGGTAACGATCACGGTTATGTCACCTGTAATTAGGTCCCTGGATATAACTATGTGCAGTGGTGATAGTATTTTTCTCCAGGGTGCTTACCAATTTGTTGCAAGCATCCTCGTGGATACATTGACTGCGTCCAATGGATGTGACAGTGTAATCATCACCAACCTCACTTTATCACCGAATCCGGTTCTTGAAATCAGTGACGATGCAACGATTGATGTAGGTGAGAGTCTGGAGTTGGTGGCCTCAGGTGCCTCAAGTTATTTGTGGAGTACCGGCGACACCCTTGATCAAATAACAGTCAGTCCCCTGGAAACAACGACTTACTATGTAACGGGGTACAATATTTTTGGATGTGCAGCTATAGTCGAGGTAGAAGTTGAGGTTGTTTATCCATTTAATATTTACGTGCCCAATGTTTTTTCACCTACTAGTTTATATCAGGATAATAAAAAACTATATGTATTTGGAACTGGAGTTGAAGCAATGGAATTCGTGATCTTTGATCGTTGGGGTGAAGTAGTGTTCAGATCAGATAATATTAGAGAGACAAACCGATTTGATGGCTTATGTTGTAAGTATGGCTACGGGTGGAATGGGACCTATAAAAACAATGGCACGGAGTTAAATTCTGCAGTATTTACCTATTTACTTAAGGGAAGGTTCACCAATGGTGAGGAATTCTTTGAGAAAGGAAACATTACCAAAATAGACTAATAACTGAAAATCATGAAACGCAACTTAAGAAAGTCAAAGAAGATAAAACAAACCCTTCTCACAAGGTCATTACTGAAAATTTTCTATGTTTTACCAATCTGTGCCCTGCCTTTTTGCAGCTCACAACAGGAAAGTCCGCTAGAATCAATGGCTCAACCAATTATTCTCAAGGTCAAGAACGACTCCTTAGTAGAAGTTGAAGATAGGTCTGGTAACAAATACGCACTTAACACACATGATAGGGTAAAATACTATTGCGCATTTATGCAGGTAGGCGACACAATTCAGGTTAGTTCAGCTGAATAGAACCCCACCTGCTATTAATCTTAACTACGATTGACTAATAATAATTGAACATCATGAAAAGTAAGGTAATAAAGAGCATAGTCCCCGTATTTATTACGGTATTTTGTTTTCAGGATATAAGTGCCCAGGACCTGCATTTTTCTCAGTATTATAATTCGCCCTTAGTGGTAAACCCTGCACAAACGGGTGTATTTAATGGGAAGGTTAGAGGAATTGCTATTTACCGGGATCAATGGAGTAGTCTTGCACCCTTTAAAACATACGGTCTATCCATTGATGCGGGCATAATGAAAAGAAAACTTAATGATGCATTTATAGGAACTGGTTTGAATGTATACCAGGATGAAGCTGGAGATAGCAAGTTAAGCACAACCCAGGTGAATTTATCTTTGGCCAGTGTCATCTCTATCAACAGTAATAATTCTGTATCTGCCGGTATCCAGGGGGGGCTTGTGCAAAAGAAGATCAATAATGGTGATTTGCATTGGGGTACACAATATGATGGAGAGGGTTATGCACCCAATATGACTTCTGGTGAATCTCCTGTTTTTGAAAATTCTACGGTTGGAGATTTTTCTATTGGTTTGGCATGGAGTTATGTAAGGAGAGTACGCAACATTTCGTCTAATAATGGTATTAATGCCTCCGCTGGCTTTGCAGTGCATCACTTAAACGCACCCAAGCAGGCATTTGATAAAGAAAGACTCCATAGGAATTTTATTACCCATGCCAGAATGAGCATTGGAATAAAAGGAACTCCATTCGCAGTTAACCCTTCATTGCTTTATATGCAGCAAGGACCGCTGAAAGAAATAAATGCAGGAGGACTGGTCAGGTATATGATCATTGAAGAATCTAAGTACACAGGGAATGTTAAGGAAACTGCAATATTCTTAGGTGCATTTTACAGGGTAGGGGATGCAATAGTGCCTACATTCATGTTTGAGCATGCAAATTATGCGTTGGGTGTAAGCTATGACATCAACAGTTCGGGTTTATCAAAAGCAACCAAAGGGAAGGGTGGTGTGGAACTTACCTTCCGTTATATCAATTCAAATTCAGCTAAACGTCGAACAAGTCTTACAAACCACTTGTTCTAAGTGATAATAAGGAGAAAGGTGTATCATAAATATTCTAATACAAAGTTGTTAAAACAATGCGTAATACTTAACGGGAGGCATTATGGGCATATTAAATTTCAAAAGGAGAAAAAAGCACGGCAGCAACGATTATAGTGCGAGACAGAATACAGTACAACCCTATAAGATATCATCTCCTGCATTCTCATCAGAAGCAAAATATCTGTTTGCTACAGAAAAAGGGAGGAGGTATGAGATTGAAATCCAAAGATCACAAAAAGACCTGCTTTGTGCAATAATAACATTCCGTTTAATTAATGGAGAGACTTGTAATAATGCTGTCTTTAGCAACTTTGAAAATAGTGATACCAACATGCTAAGAACAATGGCAACGGTTGCAGAAATTGTAAAAATGTACATGAACAATCATCCATGGACTACCCATTATGAATTCGTAGGAGTAAGTGGCTTGAATGGGAGAAGGTGATAAAAAGCAAGAATAGATGTTTCTTCTTTTAGAAATCAATTATTAATCTGCTTTTCATGATGTAGTTTTGGGCACTGGCAAAAAAAAAGCCCGTCATTGCTGACGGGCTTTTTCTATGTTAATTTTAGAGCTAAAACTAAACTACTTTCACGTTTACGGCGTTCAAGCCTTTCTTGCCTTCCTGTAGTTCAAATTCTACTGCATCACCTTCACGAATCTCGTCAATTAAGCCTGATACGTGTACAAAGTGATCCTTTTCTGCTCCTTCTTCACTAATGAATCCAAATCCTTTTGTTTCATTGAAGAATTTTACTGTTCCTTTATTCATCTTTATTCTTATTTGTAATTATAGGGCGCAAAAGTAGTGTTATATCGGTAGAAAAAGAATTTTTCTGCCATTATTCTTTATTCTACTATTGGAATCTTGATCTGATGCCGCTCTATTTGTGCAGTTTTACCTGTACAGCCATCGGCCCTTTTGGGCCCATTTCTACTTCGAACGAGACGATGTTGTTCTCCTTAATTTCATCAACGACATTGTTGATATGGACAAAAACACTCTCTTGTGTCTCTGAATCTTTGATAAACCCAAAACCTTTTGAGTCATTGAAAAAGGTAACGGTACCTTTTCGTACGGAGTCAGTAATGTCAATGGCTTCGCTTTTCGGGATGCTGATTTGGATGTCTTCAGCCTTGACTTTCTTCTTTTTAGTAGGATCAGGTGGAGTGTCCGTTATCATTCCATTCTCGTCAACATAAGCGATCATGTCATCAAGGCTGCCTTTTTTCTCGTGTTCTCTCCTGGCTAACTTCTTAGCCTCTTTTTCTTTTCTCTTTTTCTCTTTTTTATTTCTTACTTCTTTCTTGTGAAAGGTTTCTTGCGATCGGCCCATTTATTTTTAATTGGTTATTAGTGGTTTGTTATGCCCGTAATTTTTCTTGACCATAAAGATAGCTATCCTTTTGTTCAAATGCGCCTATCTGGGCTGCAAAATATTTTTTGCACATCTCACATACTCGCCGATTCAGACTTCCAAATTTTTCGAATTCACCAGGGATTCCAATTACCTACCCACTACTGTATAGTGCTTCAGTGAATTTCGTGTTCTGATTTTGCCATAGCTTCAAGAGCTTATTCAAATGGTCACAGGCCTCCGCCAATGATTATATAAGAGCCGTAAATAAGTGCTGCTGACACAATGATCGTACCTGATGCTTTGACATACCAGGGAGTTGGCCTAACAATCCGCTTCAACAGGTCTTTGTACTGTTTTCTAAAACCAATGGGCAGTCCATTGTGCACATCTCTTGTATTCTTCCTAAACTGTGCATCTCCCCAAACATCACGGAAGTAGGTGCCCCCGCCTACATCCCTGACATGTACCTCTACCACATACCTACCCACCCTATAGATTCTTGCAAATACCCTATTCTCTGTACCTTCTAAGCAAACACAGTCAAGGACCTTGTCTTCAATTTTAAGCTGACAATCCTCCCATTGATTAGTCCTTTCAAGTGCTTCTTCCAACTCTAATATCAGCTTATGCGGTGACGGTAGGGATGCTCCATCTTTTGTAGTGAGTTCCTGGGCATTGGCATCTAAATACAATGCAGATAGGAGAAATGATGTGATTATGGCAACTATAATTCTTGTCTTATTCATCTAATCTAGATCTATCGTAAAAGAACAATGTGCATTACAAAATTAACATGCGAAACGAAACTTGAGCCTATCTGCCTCCTTTAATTAACTTTGCTCCCTGATATTTGAGGCAATGAACCTATTGAAAAGCAGCATTGGTCGACTGAGAATTACAGGGTACCTGGAGGGTATTAGCTTTTTGCTACTGCTGGGAGTTGCGATGCCAATGAAGTACATGTATGGTATGCCTGAGGCAACTAAGGTTATAGGAATGGTTCACGGTATTTTCTTTATCTTCTATGTGATCTTTCTCTTTGAGGTCAGGTCAGACCATAAATGGGGTATCCGAACAACACTATTGTCTTTCATAGCGGCGTTCTTGCCATGTGGCACCTTCATTGCCGATGTAAAAATTTTCAGGGACTACAGTGGAAAATGAAATAGCGCAAAAAAAGGTATATCTGATCTCTGGTTTGGGTGCTGATTCCAGACTCTTTAAGTACCAATATCAACTTGATTATGATTTTCATAAGATTGAGTGGATAAGAGCAAAGCGAGGTGAATCTCTTGCTGCTTACGCGAAGAGACTCAGTGCAGGGATTGATCAAAGTGAACCCTATTCTATCGTGGGGTGCTCTTTGGGCGGTATTGTGGCCATTGAGATGTGCAAATTCCTAAATCCTGAAAAACTGGTGATTATATCGAGTCTTAAAACCAAGCATGAAAAGTCGCGGATTACCAAAATTGCTGATGCTTACAAGCTTTATTATTTGCTGAATGGTCATGTATTTAAATTGGCTGCGATATGGAGGCGGTTATTTTTCGGCAAATTGGCTAAGGAAGAAGAGGCACTCTTCAATTCCATGCTCAAGGAATCTCATCCCTTCTTCATGAAATGGGGGCTGCACCGGGTAATTACCTGGGACAATGAGGAGGAATTCTCCAATGTGGTGCACATTCATGGAGACAGAGATGCTGTTTTCCCCTTCAGGAACATCAGAAATGCTGTTCGAATACCCGGTGGGTCACACTTAATGATTCTCAACAAGTACGAAGAGGTTAACAGGCATTTGGAAGAAGCACTGGGATAGTCGGTACTTAAGGTACACAACCAGAGCATTCATCCCTTTCATGGATTGACATAAAATTGTATCTTTGCGCCTCCCTAACCAGAGGCAAGGCCCGGGCAGATAGGGAAATTGAGATATTCAGAATAAGATAGAAAGCATATTATGGCAAATCATAAGTCAGCAATTAAAAGGATTCGAAGTAACGAAGCCAAGAGAGTACAGAACAAGTACCAGGCAAAAACAATGCGAAATGCAGTACGGGATCTCCAGGCTGTTACGAAGAAAAAGGATGCGAGCGAAGCGTTGCCAAAAGTGAGCGCTATGCTTGATAAATTGGCAAAGCGCAATATTATTCACAAGAAAAAGGCAGCCAATATCAAATCGAAATTGACAAAGCACGTCGCGAAACTGAAATAAATTAGCAATTAGATATTTATTGTAAAAAGAGTCTTTCCATTGCTGGAAAGACTTTTTTTTAGTCTTATTTTTAGGCTGCTAATGACAACGCCTGCATATCCTACAAAACTCACCATAAAAACATGGGCTGAGGAAGACCGCCCCAGGGAAAAATTGCTTTTGAAGGGACGCTCAGCGCTCAGCGATGCGGAGTTAATAGCCTTGTTGATTGGCTCGGGAAACAGGCGCGTTTCAGCGGTTGAACTATCCAAAGAGATCTTAGCCAGTATAGAAAACAACCTCAACGAGCTGGCCAAATTATCAGTACAGGATATGATGAAGTTTGAAGGAATAGGAGAAGCCAAGGCAATTAGCATAGCGGCTGCATTAGAGCTTGGCAGGAGAAGAAGGGAAGGAGATGGAGTGCGGAAAAAGAAAATTGCATCTAGCAGAGATGTATATGAAGTCCTCGGGCCGCGTTTAGAAGATCTTGACCATGAAGAGTTCTGGATCATACTACTAAATCGTGCCAACATGATAATTGGAAGGCATGAAATCAGCAAGGGTGGCGTGAGTGGCACAGTAGCCGATTCAAAAATCATCTTCAAACTGGCTATTGAGAACCTGGCATCGGCGATTATCCTTTGTCATAACCATCCTTCGGGTAATTTGAATCCGAGTGAGACTGATATCAAAACCACAGAAAAGTTGAAGAAGGCGGGACTGATCATGGACATTCCTATCCTGGATCACATTATAATTGCCGATGCAGGATATTGTAGTTTAGCGGATGAAGGACTCTTATAGAACAACAATAAGCAGATTTGCATTTCGTTTGATGCACCCTTGAGATGATAAAAATAATAACAGTTATCGGGGCGAGGCCCCAATTTATCAAAGCAGCTGCAATTAGCCGGGCGATTAGTCTGGCTTATTCAGATCAAATTACGGAGAAGATTGTGCACACGGGGCAGCATTATGACGAGAACATGTCAGACGTGTTCTTTAAAGAAATGAAGATTCCCCGCCCTGATTATAATCTGAAAGTAGGGTCGAGTACCCATGGAAGGCAGACAGCGAGTATGGTGAAAGGGCTTGAAGATATCCTGATAAAGGAAAAGCCTGATGGAGTGCTCATGTACGGGGACACAAATTCTACTTTTGCCGCCGCTGTTACCGCTTCCAAGCTTCATATTCCCGTTATACATGTGGAGGCAGGATTGCGGAGCTTTAATAAGATGATGCCTGAAGAGATCAACCGCATTGTTTGTGATCACGTAGCCACATTGTTGTTCTCCCCTACTGAGGCTGGATATTACAACTTGTTGCGGGAGGGATTTAAGGAGATTAGTGACCCTCCTTATACAATCGATCGGCCGAAAATTTACCACTGTGGAGATATTATGTATGACAACAGTCTCCACTATGCTGAGTTGGCAAAGTCCAGTTCAACGCTTATAGTAGATCAAGAGATAGACAGGGAGAATTTCTCCCTTGTAACCATTCACCGGGATAACAATACAGACGATCCAAAACGCCTGACATCCCTGTTCGATGCAATTCACACTATAGCTGAACAACATGAAGTGCAAATGGTAATGCCGTTGCATCCCAGGACTTCCAAGCTTTTGAAGAAAAATCTGGACCAAGACATTTACAAGGCCATTTCAAATAGCGATCGCATCAAGATCTTACCGGCGGTGTCCTATGTCGATATGATCTCCCTGGAGATGAATGCCAAACTAATTCTAACTGACTCCGGCGGCGTACAGAAGGAGGCCTATTTTTATCAGAAGCCCTGTATCATTATGAGAGCTGAAACAGAGTGGGTGGAGCTTGTACAAAATGGCAATGCGGTAGTTGTAGATGCAGATAAGGAAGGCATCATAACAGCTTATGATGAACTCAGTAAAAAGACAGACTTCACCTATCCGCAGTTCTATGGAGATGGCAAAGCAGCAATGTTCATTTGCAATGAGATGGTCAAGACCCTCTCTTCAGATTAACCAGAGGATATGATCACAATTTTTTGTGAGGAGATCACCCCCAGGGTTTCCTACACATTCGAATTTGTTTTTACCAGTGTTTTAGGCGTTGATTTTACGCTAACGGCTGACCGGGAAGCCTTTGCCAATTCATCAGGAGTGAGGTTCACCTACGGCAATGAAGCCATGGAGGGGGCTCTTCAATTTCGTGCGGCTGGTTTGCTTGGTGAAGAGGGGGTGCTCCAGCAGTCTGTAGATGTAGGCGAATGCCGGGGATATCCTGTCTTATTCAAAGTGGGAAGAGAATCGGCCCTGGAATATGATCTCTTTTCAGCTATATTTTTCCTGGTGACAAGATATGAGGAGTATCTGCCACACCAAACCGACAAACATGGTAGATATCTTGCCGGGCAGAGCACCGCCAGTGAACACGGGTTTCTTGAAAGGCCGATAGTGGATGTGTGGGCCCAATTGATAGGGGAGGTGTTAATGAAGGAATTTCCCGATATCAAGTTTACAGAAAGGAAATTTCGCTATATCAACACCATAGACATAGACAATGCCTACGCCTATGTTGGAAAAGGTGCTGTCCGCAATGTAGGGGGAATCGTTAAGTCTGCTGTGCAAAGGGATAGCGATGCCATCTCTGAAAGGCTGGGTGTGTTAAGCGGGAAGAGCAAGGATCCCTACGATACGTACGCGTATATGAAGGCCATGGCGGAGGAGTGCGAAACCGAAGTAAAGTCTTTCGTGTTACTCGGCGATTACGGTGCATATGATAAGAATCTGCCCCACTCAAGCACGGAACAAATCACAATGGTAAAACAGATGGATGAGTTTTCGGATGTTGGAATACATCCTTCGTATAGATCAGGTGACAGGGTAGCATCTGTGCAGAAGGAAATAAGACGCCTGGAGCAAATTCTCGATCGGCCGATATGTAGCAGCCGTCAGCACTACCTGAAAATGAGTTTCCCGGAGACCTACAGGACGCTGATAGCGAATGGAATTGAAGAAGACTACTCTATGGGGTATAGTGAGGTTCCGGGATTTAGGGCAGGAACGTGTACCCCTTTCAAATTCTATGATCTCCAGGCAAATGAGCCCACAAATCTCACGGTATACCCTTTTGCTGTGATGGATCGCACCTTGAATGATCACCTGAAACTAAGCCCGGAGGAGGCCATTGAGCGCGTCTCAGATTTGTTCGCGGAGGTGAAAGCTGTGCATGGAACGTTCGTTAGCGTATGGCACAATGAGTCTCTTTCCAATGAACGGGAGTGGCTGGGGTGGTTGCCTGTATATGAGCACTTACAACGAGCTGCCAGGAAGGCAGGTTAAGCACATTTTCTGTCCCTGCCGTTTCTCTTAGGACCTTGCCGGACTGGCTTCCTTAAATAGTTATTCAGCGCTGCACGGTGCTGGCCTCCTGAGAGCTGTACCAGGTTCTGGGGTTGTATTTCTTCTTTAACACGTTGGTGTCCGCCAATCAGCTGTTCCAGGATCGGTGGCTGAACTTCTTCTGTGCTATCTTCTGCTACTAACTCTTCTGTCACTTCTTTTGCTTCTGCCTCTTCTTTTTCTTCCACAGCTTTCTTCTCTTGCATAACTTTGACCTCATCTGCTTCTTGTACTACAGGTGCTTCATGGTCTTTTTGTTCCACTGATGACTGCATTCCTTTCGGTGTTCTTAGCTTATTTAATTGATTGGTTACAGTGCCGGTAATCCGCTCAAACTCCTGGTCATCCAGCTTCAGTCCAAAATCTGTGAGTGCAGCATTAACCGTGGCCAATCTGAATACACCTTTCCCTCTAAACTCTCTCCAGCTCCAGCTGTCAAAGCGATTGGTATATAGTTCAGTCTCGTTGTTCAATACCAGCTGTCTGGCGCCGCTGTTAAACAATCCGTATCCCCGCTGCATCCCGAAACTGCTCCCATTGATGTTGATTAACTCTTCACCGAAGTTGTGCCACAGCCATAATTTTACAAAACCAAATACAAGCCCTAGTCCAGCTGCCAGAAGTATAAAGCTAATCACTAACACACCAAAGCTCACATTGGATTTGATAACCAGGTAAATGAGCAAAATCTCCGCAAGAGCCACCGTGGTGATGCAAAGTGCCAGAACATTATTACCCATGGAGAATTCGGGTGCCTTGATGCTAACTCTTACGCTATCGGCATTTTTGGCTACTGTTACCCTGTTGCTGATAACTTCGTTTGCCCAGTCTGTACCATTCGTACTGTTCATTTTCGTTGCCTTTTTATATATCTAATTAAAACTGAAGACTAAAATAATACAACAAATGTGATGGTGTTTATCCCTTGTAAGACGAACCCAGACTTATGTGGTTGCCTAAGCATAATTAGTTGGATTGAACAAGTTCTTCTGCAATCCGCAAGTCGTGATATCCCTCACCCACTAACTAATATCCACATACAGGCTCACCACGAAAGGCGCGAAAGTACAATGTTCTATAGTACTAAGCAACAACTACTTCCAAAAGTTATTAACAGCGCTATTTCCACTTTTCCCGAGCTCTTAGTTCAGATAGTCAGGCGGTGCAGGGCACTCTGATATCAAAGAAGGTGATGTACCATTCAGCACCAATTTTGGAGAAATATGCAGTGAATCCTGCGGTGTTTACAATAGTTTTCTCAACAGTGTTGGCAAGCTCAGAGATTGGTTTTTGAGCAGCGGAATCTAGTCCAATATATTTCCAAATTTTCTCCTCTGCCAGGTTATTAACATCTTCAACATAAGTTCCTTCTTTAGAGTAAAACCCCTCAGGGGAATCACAATCAATTGTGGGCAACCTGTCTTCGGTAAGCGGGAACGTAAGAAATACATCATTGAAGTTCATGATCAATCTCTCAGAACTCTTTCTGAGTGCGTTGTCCACATTTGTAATTTGCGTAATAACGGGTATGGCCCCCGGCGCTTCAATTAGGTAACAGCCAAATTCTGGATGTATCAGGCCATTAAAGCCAGCGGCATCACCCGATGCCAATGCCACCACGAGTTGTTGATAATAGAATGTAAATGGGCGTTCTTCGTCCTTCTCTACTGGTATAGCTTTCTCCCTCTCCTCATCCGAAAATGCAGGAGATTTGTCCGTTTGACAGGACGTCAGCGACAATGCAAAGCATGCTAACAACACAATATTGCGTAGCGGTCTAATTTGCATTGAGTTCTAAAGATGCCATCATCTTGTTAAAGATTGCTGTGTTGTGGTATGTGCCTGCAAATGCCTCGGCACCTGGCCCATAAGCGAATACCGGTACCATTGTGGCGGTGTGAAAGGCGGTAAGGAACCTGGTTTCAACGGTACCTGCTTCAATATCTCCACCAACAATCCCATAACCCCCGGTTTCATGATCAGCGGTAATGATTACAAGTGTTTCCCTATTCGCTTCAGCAAAATCCAATACTTTGCCCACCGTATAGTCGAAATCCTCCATCTCGCTTATTATATACTCTGAATCGTTGGCATGTCCGCCCCAATCAATCTGGGATCCTTCTACCATGATAAAGAATCCCTTTTCATTCATGCTCAAAAGCTCGATTGCCTTCATAGCCGATTCTGCCAGTGCCTGACCTCTTCCTTCCGTTACCTTTCGTGGTTGTTCATCAGCAATGAACCCTGCAAGTTTACCAGTGCTTACGGCGTTGATTTCTTCCAGGCCGGTAGCGACGGTGTAGCCATTGGATTTTAGCTGGTCCAGTAGATTTTTATTGTCAGTTCTCTTTTCAAAAAATTTCTTGCCACCGCCAATGAAGACATCAATATCTGTTTTCAAGAAATCCATGGCAATCTCTTCATCCATCATTCGGGATTTTTGATGAGAGATAAAAGAAGCGGGCGTTGCATGAGTAATGGATGAAGTTGCGACCAGGCCTGTAGCTAACCCGCTCTGCTCCGCAATTTCCAGGATAGTGGTGAGGGGCAATGTATCCATATCCACTCCTATGGCGCCGTTGTAGGTTTTTTGACCTGTTGAGAATGCCGTGGCCCCCGCGGCTGAATCTGTAATCAGATTGTCACCTGAATTCGTCTTGATTAAGCCAATGACGGCACATCGCTCTAAATTCAACGCATCCCTTTGGGCTATTAATGCGGCACTGATCTGGGTCAGGCCCATTCCGTCGCCGATCATGAAGATGATGTTCTTAGGCATCTTCGGGCCTGCATGAACCACAGGTTCTGGCGTTTCCACGCCCTGAACTTCCTGTTCTTGCATACAAGACGTTGTGCCAATCAGGCCAATCACAATTATACCCATCAATAATCTTCTCATATTATCTGTTTTTTAGTTAGAATGACCAATATGCCCAAACAGAGTACAATGCTGAGTACAATGTTGGCAATCGCAAACGACATATTGCCCGACTTCAACAATTCTACAGTTTCAAAGCTAAAAGTAGAAAATGTGCTGAATCCTCCGCAAAATCCCGTGATGAGCATGGCCTTTACTATGTCATTTTGCCCGACTTTATCTTTGAGAAGCACCAGGATCACACCCATTGCAACACAAGATAGTACGTTGGCCAGCAACGTGCCCAGTGGAAACTCCGTTTTAAACATGGATTTAGAGAGCACGGACACTCCGTATCGTGCCAGGCTTCCGATCCCTCCTCCTATAAATATGGCCACCAGGCTATTCATACGATAAAATATAGTCAAGCCGGGTATTCACCTGCTTGGTAATACGCCACACTCCGTATCCAACCATCCAGCCAACCAGCGCTCCGCCAAGCACGTCCGCAGGGTAATGAACCCCCAGATAAATTCGGCTGTAGGAAACCAAAGCTGCCCAAACGAGCATTACATATACGAGGGGTCGTGACTTCATGACGTAAATAATGAAAGCTGCCAGGGCGAATGTATTGGTGGCATGCGAAGATATAAAACCATATTGGCCGCCACAATTACCCAACAGATGTATCATGTTTTTAATATCCTCATTATGGCAGGGCCGGTAGCGCTCAAAGCCGTTCTTGAATACTTGTACGGAAATTTGATCACTGAGGGTAACCATCACCACCAATGCCGGAATGATGATTATCAAACTCTTCCATTCATGTTTGCGTACTATCAATGCTATCAGCAGTATATAGAAAGGTATCCAAATGAACTTGTCACTGATCCACATCATGATGGGATCTAAAGCATCGCAGTGAAGCCCATTGAGAAACAGAAATAACGCACGATCCAATGATTCCAGGGCCTCCATCTATTCTTCATTTAATGCACTCCATAGAGCATCTTTTAATTCCGTAAGTCCTGTGTTCGCCACAGACGAGATGAACACATAAGGAACATTCGGCAACTCCAATTTGATCTCTGCTGTAAGCTCTTCGTCAAGTAAATCAGATTTGGTTATGGCTAACAGCCTGTTCTTGTCCATCAGTTCAGGATTGTATTTTGTCAGTTCCTGCTTCAATATTTCATATTCCTTGCCAATATCATCGCTGTCTGCCGGTACCATGAACAGCAGCACTGAATTTCGTTCGATGTGCTTCAAAAAACGAATTCCCAAACCCTTGCCTTCATGCGCACCTTCAATGATACCTGGGATGTCAGCCATTACAAATGACCTGTCATCGCGATGTCCAACAATTCCAAGGTTGGGCTCCAGGGTAGTAAACGGATAGTTGGCAATCTCCGGTTTGGCAGCTGACACCACCGACAGAAGAGTGGATTTGCCGGCATTCGGAAATCCAACCAATCCAACGTCTGCGAGCAATTTTAGTTCAAGTATTTTCCACTGTTCATCTCCTGCCTCCCCGGGCTGTGCGTGTCTCGGGGCTCTATTGGTGGGGGACTTAAAATGATCGTTGCCCAGACCGCCCTTCCCTCCTGCAACGAGCACTACCTGTTCGCCGTGCATGGTAATTTCGTGTTCTAACTTATGGGTTTCCGCATCGCGGGCTATCGTTCCCAGTGGCACTTCCACAACAGCCACAGCACCCTGAGCTCCAAACGATCTTTGTCTCCCCCCATTTTCTCCATGCTTGGCGATTATGTGCTTCTGATACTTGAGGTGAAGTAATGTCCAGAGTTGTTCATTGCCTACCATAATAACATCTCCTCCCTTACCTCCATCACCTCCATCAGGGCCACCTTTAGCATTGGTCCTATCTCGCATAAAATGTCGTGATCCTGCTCCTCCTTTTCCAGATCGGCAGCAGATCTTTACATAGTCAACAAAATTTGAGGATGGCATCTTAAGGTATTCTTGAATTAGATTACCGGATCAATAACCCCGCTGATCCGACCGAATATTTCATCTATTGTGCCCATTCCCTCTAAAGGATGGAACTTGTCCTGGGCGCTGTAATGGTCCTTGATCGGGGCTGTTTTCGTGGTGTATTCTTCAATGCGGTTCTGAATAATTGATCTGTCCTGATCATCTGTTCTTCCAGAACTTTCACCTCGTTTGAGTAACCTGGTAATGAGCTCCTCTTCAGACACTTCAAGGGCGATCATCATCGTAATGCTCGTTTCCAAATCCCGCAATAGCGCATCAAGTGCCTCAGCCTGTGCTGTCGTTCTTGGAAAGCCATCGAAGATGAATCCAGTGGCAGTTGGGTTGTCTTGCAACTTGGTTTTGATCATGCCGATGACGACTTCGTCGGGAACCAGGTCACCTTGATCCATTAGCTCTTTGGCCCGAATGCCTAATGCACTTTGAGCGGCTACTTCTGAGCGCAAGATATCGCCTGTAGATAAATGCACCAGGTTGTATTTAGTGATTAGCCGTTCTGATTGAGTGCCTTTTCCGGCTCCGGGAGGGCCAAATAAAATAAGATTAAACATGATTGCAATTATTTGTTAGTCGGATTCCACCGCCGAGTAAATGCTCTCCAGATTTCTACCAAGGCCATCGTAATCCAACCCGTATCCTACAAGGAAATCGTTTGGCACCTCAAGAGCTATATAGTCAATATGAATGTCCTTGCCGTATGCATCGGGTTTGAATAGTAAAGTTGCAATTTTAATTGCCTTAGGATTAAAGAGCTTTAGTTGTTCAACGAGCGCCACAATTGTATTTCCCGTATCCACAATATCTTCAATTACGACAACCGTGCGATCTTTGATTTCTCCATCCAGGCCAAGTACTGTTCTGACGTCTCCCGTGCTGGACGTTCCCTGATAAGAGGCCAATTTAATGAATGAAATGCCACAATCAATATTGACCTTTTTTAAGAGGTCTGCAGCAAAAATAAACGAGCCGTTGAGCACGCATAAAAAGAGCGGGTTTTGCCCTTTCATATCCTCGTTGATCCGTGCTGAGAGCTTGTGAACTTCCTTGAGGATGACATCCGCAGGTATCGATAATTCAAAATCCTTGTCTTTAATGCGAACTCTTTTCATGGCTCATCTATTATTGCTAAGATATGCGGGGGAGCGAAATTAAGAAATTTCTGAGCATCCATCTAGTGTCTGATGCCTCAATAAATGCCGAAATCAACTACCTTTGTAGCTAAACAGATCAAATAATCACTACACATAAGATGAAACCTCTGGTAAGTATAATAATGGGCAGCACCTCTGATATGCCCGTCATGCAGGAAGCGGCAAAAGTATTGGATGAATTGGAGATACCCTTTGAGATCAATGCGCTTTCCGCGCATCGGACTCCTGAACTTGTTATGAAATTCGCGACCGAAGCCAGGTCCAAAGGTGTGCGTGTCATAATTGCGGGCGCCGGTGGAGCAGCTCACCTGCCCGGTGTTGTCGCTGCATTTACAACTTTGCCGATTATTGGCGTGCCTTGCAGGTCTTCAATATCCTTAGATGGCTGGGATTCAGTGCTGTCTATTCTTCAAATGCCCCCAGGTATTCCAGTGGCCACAGTAGGACTGGATGGAGCCAGGAATGCCGGCATATTGGCTGCGCAGATACTTGCAAATGCTGATGAGGATCTACATGGACGGGTGGCGGATTTTAAAGTTAACCTCAAATCTAAGATCACCAAGGCCAACGACGACTTAAAGCAGTTCGAGTTTAAGTTTAGGGTGTAGTACAATAAAGCTCACAACACTAGGCAACTTATTTCTGCGCATTCCGTCTTGGTTCCGTACATTTATTATTCTGTATTATACAAGCCTCCAATCTAAATTCTAACGTAACCTCCAAACCAATGAAATTCCCTGCCACCTACTTTACCCGGCCCTCACGTGTTTTTATCAGAAACGGCGCTCTCGCTTTGCTGCTGCTTATCGGGCTCACATTTTCCAGCCGTGCGCAATTGTCAGGTGCCTATACCATAGGCCTTACTGGCGGCGACTACGCATCTTTCACGGAAGCTGTTGATACCCTTATCTCACAAGGGGTTTCAGGGCCTGTCGTCTTCAACGTACAGGACGGAAATTATAATGAACAGATTACGATTCCGGCTATTACTGGATCAAGCGCAGCCAACACCATTACTTTCCAATCCAGCTCTCTTGACTCTACCGCGGTAATAATGTTTTATTCATCGACTTCAACGAGCGACAATTATTTGGTGAAACTCGATGGGGCCAATTACATTAAATTCAATTTGATGACATTTTCAAGCACCGGAACTTCCTATGCCCGCTGTATCGTTTTTCAGGGAGGTGCAAGTAACGATACCATTACTAACTGTGTGCTCACAACACCTAGCACTAACAGTACTGGCACCAATATGGCCATCATTTATGGTTATGATACCCCAGATGAATACAACGTGATCCAAAACAATATCATTGTCAACGGCAGCTTTGGTATTCACCTGAGAGGTACAAGTCAATCTGTCCTGGCATCAGGCAATGTTATTCAAAACAACCAGATAGTTGATTCCTACTATATTGGCATTCATTTGTACCATCAGGATGCTCCAATTATATCCGGCAATACTATCACAATGAGTTCGGGTGGATCCGGGTCGTTTGGGATCTACTGTGTTTATACTGACTTTGCTGCTCTTATAGAGAAGAATACCATCAGTATGCCAAATGGAGGATATGGAATTCACACCAATGCCAATGAAGGCACTTTTGTCCTAAGAGCTGAGATTTCCAACAACATGGTATATGTTGGAGGCAGCGGTACTGCCTATGGAATATATTGTTATAACAGTACATACCAGAATGTTTTTCACAACAGTACCAATGTCAATGGAAGCAGTTCTGCTGGCAGGGCTTTTTACGCTTATGGGGGGTCTAACCTCGATGTGAGAAATAACTGCTTTAAAAACTCTAGGTGGGGTTATGCTTACTATACCAACAGCACTACCAACATTATTAAGTCAGATTATAACAATCTTTACGGTACGGGAAACTACCTGGCTTACTGGAATGGTAATTATGAAGACTTTCCTGCATTTCAGGCGGCGAGTGGAAAAGATCTGAATTCCATTTCGGTGCATCCTGATTATACGTCAACTACAGATCTGCACACAAATATTTACACCTTGGATGGTATGGGAGATCCAGATCCCCTGCTTGGAGTAACCACCGATATTGATGGTGATGTAAGAGCCGGATCCCCTGATATTGGCGCGGATGAGTTTACCGGCGTGGGTGTTCCTCTGGCAGGTACCTATACTATTGGGGGCACCACGCCTGATTTTGATGATATTATCCAAGCCGTGGATTCTATGAACATTGTAGGTATATCTGCTTCTGTCATCTTTGATATAAGAGACGACGATTACGAGGGGCAATTTCAAGTGCTGCCAATTACCGGATCGAGCATGACCAACACTGTTACCTTCCAGTCTGAAAACAGGGATTCCTCCTTGGTTAATATCTATTTTGCTGCTGCCAGCTCATCGTATGTATTTAGATTAAGAGCTGCTGACTACGTGATCATTCGTGACCTGACCATTACAGCCACTGGCACCAACAATAGTATAGCCATCAGCCTTGCTGGCAATCCCAAGTGGGATAGTATTTACAGTTGCCAAATAGTTGGAAATACCAGTGTTTCCGGTGCTGGATCCATACATGGCGACGAAGCCTTGTTTAACAATATCGTCATTCAAAACAATAATATCTCCAGTGGATATTACGGTATTAGATTAGATAATGCAGATGCCATTTTAGCGGTGGGAATTAACGTCAGTGGCAACGTGTTAAGTGGCCAAAGTGAGTACGGGATACTGCTGGAGGACATGGACGTAGCCATAGTGATGAACAATACTTTGGATGTCACGGGACATAATGGGTTTACAGGCATCTATCTTGAGGATGTTGAAAATGATTTTGTCCTTACCGGAAATAGCGTTACAAGCACAACTGGTACTGATGGGGGATTAAAGATAAGAAATTGTACAGGTACCAGCTCTAAGAGAGGATTGGTAGCCAACAATGTTATTATTTCCGGTGGAACGAGTACAGCTTATGGTATCTACACCGAGTCCAGTGACTATGTAAACGTATTTTACAACTCTACACGGATTGTCAGCTCCAGTCTTACCGGTGGTATTGGCTATTATAATTACAATGGCAGTAACGTGGATGTACGAAATAATGTGTTCACCAACTTTGGAGGGGGATATGCCTACTACGCAAATAATGGTAGCGGGGTAACCAGTTCTGATTACAACGACCTTTACACAACGGGCAACTTTGTCGGCTATTGGAATGGAACGAATCAGTCAGATCTGGCCAACTTTCAAAGTGCCAATAGCATGGATGACAGCTCTATTTCAGTGAATCCGGTGTTCGTCTCCAGTTCTGACCTTCATGTAACAAGCTCATTTGTTGATGGGATGGGTACGCCGTTGGGCAGTGTGCTTGTCGACATCGACGGCGAGGCCAGGGATGTGTTCACCCCGGATATGGGCGCTGATGAGTTTACGCCTGATACTGCTATGAGCCCGCTGGTGGGTGTCTATACCATTGGGGGTACGTCCCCGTCCCCGGATTATATAGATTTTACCACGGCGGTAGATGATCTGAACCTGAGAGGAATTGCGGGCGTGGTTACGTTTAACGTAAGGCCCGGCCTCTATCCGGAGCAAGTGGAAGTGCTTCCGATCTCTGGCTCCAGCGCAACGGATACAGTGGTTTTCCAGTCTGAAAATGGAGATTCATCTGCAGTGGTAATGACCTATAACGCATTGTCTTCATCAGATAATTTTGTGTTCAGGCTGTTTGGGGCAAGCTATGTTACTATCCAGAACATGACATTGGCCGCGACCAGCAATACTTATTGCATGGTCATCCACATGAATGGTGCTGTCAACAACATTAATATTCGCAACAACATTATTTCCGGTACCATTAATGCAAACTCCAAATTGATATTAATCTATGATGATATTGTCAGCGATATAAGAATTACCAATAACGTTCTCAGCGAAGGAGACTGGGGTGTTTACATAAATGGAGATAACAGCCTTCATGCCACTGGAATTGTGGTCAATAACAATGTCATTACCAACTCCACTACAACTTCAATTAGGTTGGAAGATTGCAATGCCCCTGTTGTCATGGGTAACGTTTGTAGCACCAGCAGTTCAAGTAATTATGGCATTACCCTGGTGGACTGCGACAACAAATTTAAGGTGGCAGGAAATAAGATCGTAAGCAATGGTGATTACGGTGTTTATATTGGCGATTGCGGCGGTTCCTCACCATTCAGAGGATTGGTGGCCAATAACTTCTGTTCTATTGGTGGTACCAGTACATGTTACGGGATTTATCTTTCTAATTCAACCTTTGTTAACGTTTACCATAACAATGTAAACATTACGTCAACCAGTACCAATGGTAGAGCTATTTATCTTTACAATGGAGGAAGCAATATTAATATAAAGAACAACAATTTTATAAATACCGGGCCTGGTCTTGCTTATTATTTAAATACTATCAGTATCGTTGCCAGCTCTGACAATAACAATATGACGAGTGCGGGCACCAATCTGGCATACTGGGGTGGGAATATGGCTACTTTGGGTGATTTGCAAACAGCAAGTGGGATGGACGCCAGCTCAATTTCCGTGAACCCGCTGTATGCATCATCAACCGACCTTCACGTCGGTGCGGTAGCGTTGATGGGAACGGCAGAACCGTCTTTAGGCATAGACGATGATTTTGACGGACAGCTACGTGATCCGGTCACCCCAGACATAGGGGCAGATGAATTTTTCTGTGTGACACCGACCTTTAGCGTGTCCATCTCCAATCCGTGCCTCGGTGACAGTACCACCTTCGTTGACAACTCAACTGATCTTGAAGTGGGCTCCACCTGGGAATGGTATTTCGACAATACTCTTGTCTATACTTCATACGTTGGGGGAGAGACAGTGAGCTATCTGTATAGCAGTGGAGGCACGCAAACGGCGAGCCTGGTCATTTCTCAAATTGCCGGGTGTGTTGACACATTTGTAATGGCGCCGGTTGTCAATACGTTCCCGGTCTTGTCTCTTAGTGCCACGGGTGTTTATTGCGATTCTTCCAACGGAACAGCCAGTGTGGTTGCGAGCAGTGGAGCTGCACCTTACACGTACAACTGGTCCTCAGGGGCCACCTCTTCCATGGCTACAGCTCTCAATATTGGATTGTACACGGTCGCGGTTACTGATGGTAATAACTGTACAACACTGGACACCGTCAGGGTGGGAGAGTCTATGGAGGTAGCTGTTACGCTAATTCAGGGATCCACTTGTGGAAATTCAGATGGCATTGCCCAGGTTGACAGCGTTACCGGCGGCTATCCGCCTTATGATTATGTTTGGTCAACAGGTGATACTACCTATACGGATTCGTCCTTATATTCGGGAATACACTATGTGAGTGTCATAGATGTGAACGGATGCGTCGCGTTTGGAACCGTCACCGTAAGTGACATCGGTGCTGGGGTGAGTGTGGGCCTTTTGTCGCAAACGGATAATATGTGTTTTGGAGACCAAAATGGTATAATCAGCACTGCGGTTTTCGGAGGCACCTCTCCTTATGACATAGTGTGGTCCAATGCTGCTACAACGCAGGGTATTTCCGGGCTGGGCAATGGAATATATGAAATTGTGGTGACAGATGCCTTGGGTTGTGTGGCTGCAGAATCCTATACAATTACGTCGCCGGATGACATTGCAGTGTCGGTGGTGGTTTCTAACGCGAGCTGCGGCGTGTCTGATGGGAGCGCGGTAATCACGGCCAATGGAGGAGTGCAACCATATACCTACTCATGGAGTTCGGGTGGTAACAATCAAGTTGCGAGTGGGCTAGCAGCGGGCATATACTCCGTCACGCTAACTGATGCCAATGGCTGTACTGAAGTAGCAGGTGTAGTTATCAGCAACATTGGAGGCCCGGTAATTACGGTCAACTCGATAACAGAGGTCAACTGTATCAATCCGGCAATCGGGGCTATTGACATTGATGTAACAGGAGGATTGCCAGGTTACAGCTACTTGTGGTCAAATGCTGCAGTTACGGAAGACATTTCAGGGTTAACTGTTGGCAATTATACGGTTACCGTGACGGATACAAATGGGTGTGCTGGCACCGCAACCATAGACATCAATGAGTCGGTTCCGGTCACGCCAGAGATTTGTATTGTGACTGTGGATACCGCTACCGGATCAAATTTGATTGTCTGGGACAAGCAAATTGGACCAAATATTGATTACTTTAACATATACAGGGAGGGAACGCAAAGTGGCATCTATTTTCTCGTTGGGTCTAGACTCTTTATTGATGAGAGTTCCTTTGTGGATTCCTTCGCCAATCCACAGATTCGTTCCTGGAGGTACAGGTTAACCGCAGTTGACGCATGTGGACAGGAATCGCAGATGAGCGGCATTCATAAGACGATGCACCTTACGATCAATGTCGGTTTAGGGGGTGAAACAAATCTGATCTGGGACGATTACAGCGGAATTCAATGGCAATCCTTTGTAATTCAAAGAGGTCCAGACGTTTATTCTTTGGATACGATAAGCGTCGTGTCAAGCAATGTGCATGCTTACGTTGATCTCTCACCTCCGGCAGGGACGAAGGTATATCTAGTAACAACTGATACCCTTCCACAAGCCTGCCAAGCCAAAAAAGTGAAGAATTTTAACTCTTCAAAATCAAATACATCATCTGTAGGAGGTGTCACCGACTCTTTGTCAAGCAGCATCTCATCTACCAATGCGACACAAGGAAATTGCGATGGAAGTGCAACGTTTTCTGTAACTGGTGGTGTTGCGCCTTATGCATATGCGTGGGGTACCAGTCCCGTTCAAACGGATTCGGTGGCAACGGGTTTATGTGCGGGCACCTATGGGGTAACGGTTACAGACGCTAACGGGGATACTATTTCATCTTCGGTAACGGTTGTGGAGGATGTAAACCTCTCGGGAACAACATCTACAAACAATGCAACTGCTGGCAATTGCGATGGCAGTGCAACGATGTCTGCAATCGGGGGAACGCCTCCCTATACCTATGCATGGGGCACTTCTCCGGTGCAAACAGATTCAATAGCCACCGGTTTATGCGCGGGCACCTATGGGGTCACCGTTACCGATGCCTTGGGTGACACGATATCTGCTTCGGTGACCATTACTGAAAACCAGAACCTGTCCGGTACTTCAACCACTACCAATGCCACGGCAGGTAATTGCGATGGTACTGCGACGGTGACGGCTGCAGGTGGGTCACCTCCATATACCTATACGTGGAATACCACACCTACACAAACCACAGCCAGTGCAACCGGACTTTGCGCAGGCAGCTATTCCTGTACTGTACAGGATTCAGCGGGCGGTTTGGTGATCGTAAATGCTACCGTGAGCGAAGATCAGGCGCTTGTGGCGACAGCATCGGCTGTGGATGCCAGTTTTGGCATCTGCGATGGTACTGCTACCGCAGTGGTAACAGGCGGGTTCCCACCGTACACGTACACATGGAGTACTGTTCCGGTGCAAACGACTGCTACGGCCACTGGCCTGTGTCCGAATAACTACACAGTGTTCGTTCAGGATTCTACAGGTGGCACTACAACGGCGGCAGCAACTGTTGGTGAGGTGGTGTCGATCGCGCTAATTGATCTTGAAGAGAGTTTGTCACTGTACCCAAATCCCAGTGACGGGTCATTTGGTATCTCCTTTATTTACAGGGAGGGAGCTGATGTCGTTCTGAGACTATTCGACATGAAAGGTGGCATTATCTGGCAAGAGACGGTCCTGACCACCTCAAATAGGACCGTGGTGGATGTTGATCTTGACTCACCCGTATCAGGCATTTATCAGATGCAGGTGCTTACCGGAACGGGAATGATAACCCGAAAGGTGCTGGTCGAATAACTCCGGAAATTTTGTAAACCCTTCGTCAAGTCCCTTCGGGTAAAGTCTGGAAGGGATAGTATGAGATTTTCTTAAATTTACGCCTGCCTGCCGTACTCACTGAAGCTTTAGCGAAAGTGATGGAGGCCGGCACCTCGCAAATCCTATCGGTGCTTATGATCTCCGATTGAATTGAACTAATTGTTCAAATGGGGCCGGTATTATTAATGGAAATCTGTGGCGCAAGTAGCAGTACATAAACAAAATAGCTCGAACCTTCACAGCATACTGCTGCTGTTAGCATTCCTGGAAGGTGCTACAGTTATGGCCGTCGAGATGCTCGTCGCCAAAATGATTGCACCCCTATATGGTGCCTCACTTTATGTTTGGTCCTCAATTATTGGCGTCACCCTTATCGCATTGGCTGCCGGATATTTTTTAGGAGGCAAAGTCTCTGAAAAATATGCCGGACTAAATACCTTATTGAAATTGATATTCACAGTTTCGATGATCTTGGGACTTTTGACGGTCACGGCTTCAGGCATTATAAGTTCGGTGAGCGGGTATTCGATTAGAACGGCATCATTCTTTTCAGCATTTATTTTGTTAGGAGCGCCAATGACCCTGTTGGGGATGGTCCCTCCCTTGATCATTGGTACACTAACCAGTCTTGTTAAGGATTCTGGTAGAGTCTCCGGGATGGTGTATGCAATCTCCACGGCCGGTGGAATTTTTGCGACTCTGACTATCGGGTTTTACGTCCTTCCGGCATACGGAATAAAAGGTCCATTACTTATGATTGCAGCTATTTTAATGGCTTTTACGATAGCCGGATTTATCAAAGGGAAAAAGCCCTTATTTCCAGTGGTGGGAATACTTGTCATGCTGGCCCTGGTGAAGGTTCATTATACCAAGCCACCCAGAATGAAAGCCATTAAAATAATCAAGCAATTGGAGAGTGTTTATGGTCAGATAAACATCATTGACAATATGTATAAACAGGAGCGCATTTTGGTGATCAATAATATTACCCAAACCCTGGTAAATTTTGATGCATTGAATGTTTCCCAAATGGGATATGTGCATAATCTGTCAATATTTTCCAGCTTGGCGCTCAATGATAATCCAGACGCTAAAGCGCTTCTTTGCGGTCTTGGCGGTGGGAGTATAATGACCGAATTAACGACAATGGGATTTGAAGCTGATGCAGTGGAAATAGATCCCCGAATGCCAGAGTTGGGAACCAAATATTTTGAATTTGATAAGAAAAGCTGCGAAATCTATATCGATGATGCCAGGCATTTCTTGAGAAATAGCAGCAAGGAATATGACTTGATTGTTCTCGATCTTCTCACTAGCGAGGTACAGCCTTCGCATATATTCACCATTGAAAACTTTAAACATTTGCACAGTCTCCTATCAGATGAAGGTATCCTGATTATCAACTTTCAAGGTTATATTTATGGCGAGGAAGGAAGGGCTTCCAGAAGTATTTTGAAAACATTACTAGCTGCAGAGTATAAGGTTAATGTGTTTTTCAATCCTGA
>JYMV01006538.1_pt1 | contig 25752 bp, 18 predicted proteins | sample 338911 | NCBI WGS metagenome assembly JYMV01 (sample SAMN03354496, study PRJNA234377) | hydrothermal vent metagenome | biome: Deep sea; feature: Hydrothermal plumes at the Eastern Lau Spreading Center, Western Pacific Ocean; material: Seawater | place: Tonga | collected 2009 | depth 2000 m m
ACCAGTTGCTGGAATTCAGGGATTTTTTGTATAATTCCTGAGCCTTCCGATTTTGCTACTTCCCGAAACCTCCCTTCCAAAGAGAAAGCCGCTTCAAGTTGTTTCAAGCCCTTTTCTATCTGTTGCGTTTGGAGATAGGCCAAGCCCAAATGGTAGTGTACAGCGGCAACCCCTTTTTGCAGTTTGGTTGCTTCTTCCAGAATAGTAATTGCATCGATATATTTTTTTCGTTTGTAAAGTACCCAACCTAGCGTATCATAGAAAACAACATTATCCGGTTGGCGTCTGACTGTTTCCTCTGCCAGCAGTTCTGCTTCAGATAATCTCATCCCTAAGTTGGCAAAATTCTTGGCTTTAACGTGGTTTAAGCTGACTGTTGCCGTATTTTGTACGTTTTCGTTCTGTTCGTCCTTGGCTAAACGCTCCAGTTCAGAAATTGACCGAACATCACCGACTTGTCCTAAGACAAACGCCACCACACCACGAACTCTCCAATCTTTGTCTCTTAGTGATGAGATTAGCGACTCCAATACCTGGTTATCATCTCCGAATCTGCCCAGAGCAAAAGCTGCTAATCTTCGAACGCGTTCATCTTTATCCGTCAATGCAACCAGTAACGGCTCCACCATGCGTTTGTCACCAAGCTGTCCCAAGGCCAGCGCTGCGTATAGACGTACACCAGCATCTTCATCTGAAAGAGCAGCAAACAACGGATCGATAGCTTTTTTGTCACTAAGTTGTCCCAAGGCGCTAGCTGCCAATCGACGTAGGCCTTCATCTTGATCCGAAAGAGCTCCAATCAATGGCTTAACAGCTCGTTTATCACCAAGTTCAGCTAAAGCACCAGCTGCTAACCGACGAAGTCTCTCATCCTGATCCGAAAGAGCCTCAATCAGCGGTTCGATTGCTCGCTCATCGCCCAGACGTCCTAAAGCTAAAACAGCTGCATAGTGAATTTGTTTTTCGTCATCGGAAAGGGTTGTCACCAGCGCTGCCAAAGCTCGCTCATCGCCAAGTAATCTCAAGGCGAGTGCAGCTTCATAGCGAACATTCGGCTCTTCATCCGTTAAGGCAATAATTAGCGGTTCGGTTGCTTTTTTATCACCAAGTTCTCCTAACGCGCTAGCTGCTAAACCACGGGTAAAACTATCCTTATTCTTGTTTTGAACTACAGTCAGCAGTGGATCGACAGCAGATTGGCCAAATTGAGCTAGCGCAGTCGCAGCATTGGATCGGACAATCCCCTCTGTATCTTCAAGTGCAGAGATTAGCGGTTTAAGAGCGACTTGAGCACCAAGTTGTCCTAAAGCTTTGGCAGCATCGGATCGAACAAGATGATTATGGTTCTTCAAAGCGGAAATCAACGGTTCGATCACTCGGCTATCACCGAATTGAGCTAATGCACCAGCCGTGAGTCCACGAATATAGGCGTCCACTGACTCATTTTTTAGTATTGCGATCAATGGCTCAATCGCACGTTTATCACCAAGTTGTACTAAAGATCGAACGATATTGGACTGGACATTTTTCTCTACATGATGAAAAGCAGAGATCAAAGGTTCAACTGCACGATGATCATCCAGACGTCCTAAGGCCAAAGTTGCATAAGACTGGACTAAGCTGTTCTTGTCCTTGAGCGAAGCTATCAACGGTTCAACCGCGCGTGCATCACCGAATTGTGTCATGGCTTCGGCGGCATTTGAACGCACAAGGTCATTTTCATCAGTTAGTCTATCTATGAGCGGTTCAACTGCACGTTCATCACCAAGTTGTGCTAAAGCTTTGACAGCATTGGATCTAGTGAGGTGGTTCTGATTTGTTAAAGTGGAGATCAATGGGGTAATTGCACGCTCATCGCCTAATTTACCTAGCATCTCTATCGCCATATTGCGAACTTGAATGTCCCCGCCAGTCAAGACCGTAATTAGAGGATTGACAGCCTGTTTTCTATCTAGTTGCACCAATGCAGTAACAGCTCTTCGGCGAAGCGAGCTTTTCTCTTCTTTATTATGTAAGACATTAACTAATGGTTCTAGCGCACGGATGTCACCGGATGCTGCCAAGGCATCAACTGCCAGACGGCGGATACGGACGTCCTGATCTACTAAGACCCTAATTAATGGATCAACAATGCGTTTGTCCCGAATGTTGCCCAAAGCTTCAACAACCAGACGACGCACAATAGGATCGTTAATGTTGAGAGTGTCAATCAACGGTTCAATAGCTAGGGACCCTAACTTTGCCAAAACAGAAGCCGCATGCTTTCGGGTATAACTATTCTTACTTTTATCTTTGATGACAGCGATCAACGGTTTAACAGCACGTTTATCCCCCATTTCACCCAATTTAAGAACGCTATTCAAGTCAGTAGTTTGGTTAGTTTTTTCCTGTGCGATGGCGAAGCTAAAATATCCTAGGATTGTGATGAAGATAACAATGGCAATGTGCGTTTTTATCTGCATTTTCTTTTCGTTTATGGTAAATGATCTTTTTCTGGCATATGGGATGCTTTTAATACTTTCTTCTAGGAAGAGATCATAGATCTTGGTTTTTTATAGATTCCTTCTTTTTGCAGAATATCAGCTGCAATTGTATAGGTTGTTGGATGCATGGCAATAACTACCAATCCAAGGCCTTCTGCTAGATAACCGCCCATATATAGATTCGGAATGTTGTTAACTTCGGAACTATAAGGTTTCGTCTCGACTTGGTGTACTTGAAAACGGTAGTTATCATATTTCTCTTTTAACCTCAACGCAGGAAATCCATTGAACAGAGAATAATCAGCAATCCCTCCAATTTCTATAACCACGTGATCTACATCTATCAATTCTTGATGTCCATTGCTGTTTACTGTTACTAAACCATTCCTCGATTTATCTTCAATCTTTTGAAGATGACTATTATAAAGCGTTTGGAATCGTGGATCTTGACTTTTAATAATTTCAGCAATGCGTGCGTAGTAGGGAAGGCCATCACGGCTATCGCTAATGAGCCGCCAGTGTCGCTCAAACGATTGGCGCATGACATAGTGAACCTGCTTCTGGGCATCATAAAGCTCTGTTGCAGCCCAATCTGCTGATCTGCCTCCACCAACAACAACGACTCGGTCCCCATCAAAATTCTCTGGCCGATCATAACGGTTCACTACAAATGGTAAGTTCTCACCGGGCACATTGAGCTTTCGCAAGATGCAACGTTGGCCAACAGCGTAAATCAGATATTTACAGGTATATTGATGAATTGTTTGGGTGCCAACGTCCTGACTGGTTAAGTGAAATCCTTGTTCGTGTGGTTCGATCCGCATGACTTTTTCGTGTGTGTGAATGTGATTGACTAGGTCAAATCGTTTAGGTATTTGGTGATAGTAACGGATTAAGTCTCTTTTGCAGATCAAATCGTTAACGCTAAGATTGATAGACTGTTCCTGGACATATTGGGCTAATGGATAAAATGCGAATTCCATCCATTGTCCCGGAGATAAAGTTAATAAATTTTCTGGAGCGTTATTCCAGAGGCCACCAACCTCTTCCTGAGTGATAAGTAGGTAATCTATGGGGTCTTCTTGGCGAAATTCGAGCGCGATCTGGGATAGTTCTTGGAAAATCCTTCTTGGATGATGGAGCAGATGGAATAGATCAATTGGTGGAATGCCATTACGTGCCAGCTTTGAGAAATCCAGTTCCAGTAAAGTTGATTTGTGTGTACCCAAGAGTGTGGCAAGTTGTGGATAACGTTGGCTAAAAATGTGGCTCTCCCGATAGTAGGGATGCCACCCACCAAGTACAGCGGCGATAGGAAGTCCGGCTGGGCCACCTCCAACGATAATGACAGTGTGATGTTCAGTTTTACGCATCTTGTTGGTCTGATTCATGATGGTGAAGATAAAATTTATACGATTGACTGAAATCCAGATAAAGTTTATCCTTAATTATGAGCGGAAATTCGACTACGATTATATCTTTTCTGACTTGCAATTGCTAGGTCAGTTCAAGTCAAAGGATCTACTAATGAAAAATGAGATTCATATTTCTGTTGGAATTAAAGATGCCGCGATTGTCGGATCGGATCACCGCGCGCTACAAGCTGCAGTGGATTATGTTGCTGCATTGGGCGGTGGAACAATCCACATTCAGCCAGGTACCTACCAGATGGAAGATTCACTTCACCTCAGATCAAATCTTAAGCTGATTGGGGATTCCGAACATACTATCCTCCGAAAAGGATCCGGCGTCATCTCGCCACTACTAACGGATGGTGACTATGGTGAGGAACAGGTTTCCTTAACGGATCCAACCGGTTTTGAAGTTGGAATCGGAATTAGCGTTTGCGACGATGCGTCCGGTGGATTTCATACGACCACAGCGACTATTATTGCCCAATTGGATCAAAACACTTTTGTTATTAATAAGCCGTTGCAAGCAGACTGTATGGTTTTTAGAAACGCTATCGCTAAAAATGCGTTTCCGATTATCAGTGCCAATTATGCGGAAAATGTCGAGATTGAAGGACTGACAATCGATGGAAATAGGTCCGCCAATCAGCCTTTGAACGGTTGTCGAGGAGCAGGTATATTCTTTTATCGTGTTAATAATTCACAGATGAGTGATTGTGTAGTTCATGATTATAATGGAGATGGTTACAGTTTTCAGCAGAGCAATGACATTGTGATCGAAAATTGCCAGTCATACCATAATTCCAACTTGGGATTCCATCCTGGCAGTGGATCGCAGAGACCAGTTATTCGTAACAATACTGCTTATGAAAATGAAGGAGACGGGCTGTTTCTATGCTGGCGTGTTCGGCATGGGATCTTCGAAGGTAACGAGTTACGAAGTAACGGCCAATACGGGATCTCAATCGGTCACAAAGATTCTGATAACCTGCTAATAGATAACTTGGTTCTCAGTAATGCCAGTCATGGAATTTACTTCCGGAACGAACCTGAATGTACAGGAGGTCACCGAAACCGTTTAGAGGCTAATGGGATTTACAATAACGGCACGCAAGGAGATGGGAATGGGATTACAATCGATGGAGAAACCAACGACATAGGGATTGTCAACAATTGGATCGGTAACAAAACCGAATATGGTAATGCTACCCAACGCGTAGGAATTGTTGTTGGGCAAAAAGCCAAACGGATTGAAATCAGCGAAAATGAAATCACAGGTAATTTAGATGCAGATATTACCAGATAATTAACTTTCACTACCATTTTTCAAGTTGGATTTCCTGATGTTTAGATTGGTGTTCTGCTACTAGAAAGCAAAACAAATTCCTGTAGATGGCAACTCTGACAATTACCAACAGCCCAAGCACTTCATGTTCTTGACTCAAAAATGGCTCTCGACACTACTGGCCCTATAAAATGATCCATAGGCACAAGAGATTTGAGTTTGGGTTTGACGAGGTGTTAGGCTTCAGATTATCTGTTTGAAGGAAACCATCGCACAGGCCAGAAAGAGAAACAACGAAATTCAGGTTAGCAGTGATTTAGATGCCGTATTGGTTAAAGTATATTCAGAATAGACCTAACGGTAACCAACATGATTGAACTATGGTAGAATTCGCTAAAGAATATCTACTAGTATTGGAACAACCTCTAGAATTTGTATAAGGTGTATGTGGGAGTTGTTGATAAGAACAATGGGTTATGAGTGTACGATTTACCTCGGCTTTGGGGGTCCAATCTTAGGGTCTTCTATTTTGAACAAGGTAAATGTAAATTGGCAAAATAGCTTTCGAAGTTAACCCACAAATGAAGGCGCTCATAAAGGCCTGAACGATGCTCAGACTATCCGGAAATGCGAATCGCTAAATTAAATGTGGGGTCCTCGCTCACGGATGATTTTGATTGCCAGTTCCGGATCAATTTGAACAATCATCTCCGGTTCGATACTGCAATGCCCTGGCAAATCAAAGCCAGCGACCGCACTGCGAGTATGCCATCCGGATAGTGATGTATCCATTCCATCCTCAGCTGATTCAGACAGCGGCCCACCAAATACGTCGTGAAAAACCTTGGTGTAGCCATCTACCACACGAGGCGATTTGGAAAAAGAACCACCACCATGCGAGTTGACCATGCCAATGCACTTAACACAATACCAGATATCATTTAAAGTGCCAAAAGGATCTAGTCCCCAATGTAAAGCACGGACGTGTTTAATCCCCGCTTCGCGTCCTGATTGGTAACCAACTTCCACGTCCTGATCATCATTAGTCAACGCTCCTGAGCCGCCACCGGTTCCTGAGGTGAAAACTAGTCCGGATGGTGTAAAGGCGAGTGAACAGATGCGTCGACCTTTGGGAGCCGAGATCGAATCCTCTTGCTTGCCGAGATCGATGTTGAGTTTCTTCAGTCTGTGGTATACATCAAAATTGCGATTCCATGGGCTATCTTGGCTGATCATTTTAGTTCCTTTCCAAATTTGTTATGCATTAATTTCTCGCCCCAGCATCTGGCAAACTTGTTCCGTAACGCCATTAATGACAGCGTCGAGGATATGCCCTCCTTTAGGAATGCTAGCGAGTTTCGCGTTTTCGTAGTTGATCTGATCCTGTCGAATATGTTGCGGGAAAGCCACCATGGCAAAAGAGGTTTCAAATTCTCCTGCATGACCAGCACTCCGCTCCAACTCCAGGTTCTGCTCATAAAAGGATTCCGGACAGGTTCTCCAATAGGTAATGTAGGTGACACCCAGATCATCTAGCTTCTTAATCTGATCAGGTGCTTTCGGTTCCAGATTCTGCCGCATATTTCCACCGTGCCCGTTGAGTACCATAACCTTGGATATGCCCAGGCGTTTTAGGCTGTGGCATACATCATAGACATACTCCAAGAATATCTCAGGCCGAATAGTCAAGGCACCTCCATGTGCCATGTGGTGTTCGGATACTGACATGGAAATGGTAGGTGTTACTAACATATGTGGATAAAATTGCCTCGCGGTCCGTTCAGCTATCTCAGTAACGCTAACTGTGTCGTGGATCATAGCTAAATGATCCTGATGTTGTTCCAAGGCACCAGTTGGAACGATTGCACCTTCGACTGTGCCACTGGAAATGGCCTTCCCTAATTCCTTCCGCGTCAATTCTCCTAGAAATACACTTTTTCCTGGCATTAACTCCCCCTTATATCGAACTATTGCGTTTATTCTGTCCGCTGAATGTCATCTCCAGCAATCTTACCAATTTCTTCCAACCCAGGTCAATAAAAACCTGATTTTGGCGTTTATTAGTCCTGATGGTAATTGTTTAATAAATATTTTTCTTTGGTTACCTAAGAAAAACTGAAGTATATTATGTTTTGACCAGACGGGTAATGTTAGACTGGAAGTTACTTTGAGACCTCCATAGCAATCGAGAAATCTCGCCAACCAAAACCGAATATCACTGTGAATATAAATTAAGAGGTTCTTTTTTCCTTGGACGTGTTCTGGGCTGTCATTGAAATTGATGGGAAGATATCGGGATACCCGGAAAATTTATTGTTCTCAGGTGGGCAATTTAATTATGTTTCTGAACCCAGAGTTTTATATAATAAAGCGTTACCTGAATTTGAGATGACGTCAAAATAGAGGTACTGTCTTTGGAGGGACATTGAAATACTATGGCAGCGAGAAAAATATTGGTTACTGGCATGAGTGGTTTGATAGGTAGTGTTGTCCGTAACCGATTAGAAAGCAAGTATACCCTGCGTGCGTTGAATCGGCGTCGCATCTCAGGACTGGAATGTTACCAAGCCGACATTGCCAATCTGGAGGAGATTCAACCTGCCTTTGATGGACAGGATGTGGTTGTGCATCTAGCGGCGGTGGCTGACGGCGGTGCAACATGGGATGATTTGTTGGGTCCTAATGTTCTCGGTACCTACAACGTATTTGAAGCTTCTCGGCGAGCTGGAGTGAAACGTATCATCTATGCCAGTAGCGGATCAACAATCAGCAACTGGGAGCGTGAGTTACCTTATGGCGCAATTGTTAAAGGCGATTATAACCAAGTATCTGAGAACTGGCCGAAATTAACCCACGAATCCGTCACTAGGCCTAGTGGTCTTTATGGATGCACGAAGGTATGGGGTGAAGCATTGGCTAGGCATTTCTCTGACACATATGATATTTCCGTCATCTGCTTGCGTATTGGTGCTGTAAATCGGGAAAATCGACCGACTTCCCCACGGCATTTCTCCGTTTGGTGTAGTCAAGACGATATTGCGCAGATGGTTGAGAAATGTATTGAAGCACCAGATGACCTCCGATTCGACACTTTCTTTGTCGTATCGGACAACAAATGGAGTTACCGAGACATATCTCACTCCCATCAAGTTGTTGGCTATCAGCCACAAGATGCTGCAGAAGAACATCGCAAGGATTCATGAGCTTAAGAGATAAGAGCGCTTTCACCGGTTGAAATATTGAGGGTGTTTCTGTTTTTTTATTTTAAAGAAGTGGTTAGCGCCTTCAAATTTCTTTCGTCGCTGGCAGGTGAAAATGGTGCAGTGAGTATTCGGTCAAATCAGTCTAAGGCCAAGGATGTTGGAAAAAACATAGTTCAAACAGTAATATAGACTGTGCTGATTGATAAGTTTGGGTATAAACTGCGGTTACCTACTAAGCCAATAGGATCAGGGTTACACAGCGCAGGATAGTGTGTTTGGCTAGACACGGTCAACACCAGTCCTTTTTCCATGCCTTATAGTACCAACGTCGTTCAACAGGATCGAAGAACAAGGCGGTCAAAGTAAGTCCCATTGCGGAGATGAAAAACAGAACCGCGTTAGGTGTTCGCCCTGTCCAACCCTCCCACGGTAAGGGAAAACCGAAGAAGGCGAAGTTCAGCCCAAAGTAAGCCCACGTGCAGAATATGAGCGCACTGCGGATGAAAGCAGGATGCTCTCCATCCGGTTTTGCTTTACGCGCAAACCCAACCGCGAGGGTCGTGGCCAACAGCATCGGTAGGATGAAATAGGCCAGCCAACCTACGCTGAGGTTGATAGGGTTTCCCACCGAGTAAACCAACATGCGCAGTGTCTTGCCGGCAATGGGGAGTAGTGTGATTGGTAGCAGTTGTAGGTACGGCCACCAGCGACCCCGCACACAGGCTACTAACGGGATGAGACCCATCATTAAACCAAGGTCGTACACGCCGTCGATCCAAGAGAATTTGCTAAAGTCCACCAACACCAGCAGGAATAGATGAAGACCTAGCAACCCGCCTATCAGCCAGCTGGGTAGGGGACTGGCATCCGGCTCGGACGAAACGCCAATTCGGCTTCGATTCAGCCACAGTCCGAGGCCAAGCACAGCCCCCATCACTGTACCAAAAGTGGTCTCCATTATGTTCCACCAGTTGAAATACCGGGTGAACGATCCGATGAAGCTCTCGCGGAAGAAGTCAGGGTTCCATGCATTAGTGGCCTGAAATGCTTGGCCAAGAGGAAAACCCAATGCCCCGCCGAGCATCCCCCACAACGCCAGGTTTCTTGCAAGAGAATCCTTTTTTGCTAATGCGGCGTATAGGACACCCGTGACCAACGCACACCATAGGCCTCCCCATATTTCGGGTCGGTGCTTTAATTCAACGCCGGGCTCCCAGTGCCAATGGTCGGAAAAGTACAGTAGTGGCAGGCGCTTGTTTTCTGGGTTATGTGGTGAGTTGAACAGCCACCATCCCGCTACAACGGCAGTCAGCATACCGATGACTAACAGGAACATCTCGAAGGGGCGATACCGTTTACCGCTTAAGCCTAAGCCTAGGAAAAATCCAGAAAAGCCGATCCACACACCGCCTTTGATGGCGAGGCCAAGCATCCCCCAACGAAGGGAAGCCCAGTTCCCAACCAGCGGCGTATCATGGGTCAAGCCGACTGTCTGGCCGTAAGTCATCGAACCCCCAAAGCCCATAGCGATCGTTCCCAGTGCGGCAGCTCGAATCACGTGGATAGACGTGTTACCCGGGCAAAAGAGAAACACCAGATTTAGGCTCACCAACACACCGGCGATCATGGCACCGGTCTCATGACCGTATTGGCCGCGAATGCCCCATCCCATACCACCGGCCATAGCAGTCGTCAGCATCACCAGCCAAAGCGGTGGTTTGGGTTGTAATGGTTGGTCAATTGTACTCATAATTCGTAGATTGTTTTGGAAAGGATGACTCGGGTGAGTTGTTCTTCGTTGCCCATGTTGTACTTCAGTTCAATTCAATCAGCCTCGTTTCGGCGCTGACTTTCAATACGTCAAAGCAGGATCTCTTTCATCGAGTCGATTAACCCGTCTGGCGGATCAAACGGAAGTTCAACAGGTGCGTATGTTAGAGCACTCTGATATATTCCCATCAGCAGATTAAATTCTGCCAGTGATTGGGCCAGATGGGTTGGATGCACATTTTGATCATCATCAAGCCAATCAAAAACTGCTTCGGTAAGTCCTGCTTGACCTAAAATATCTTGTTCGCCGTAACTGTGGGAACCGCTCTCATACCCGTTCTCTGGTGTGTTACGTTCCCAACCATCCATGTTCCAGTGAATGAAACCATGGGTGCCCAAAACAGCAATCCGTTTGTGTCGATGTGCTCCTGAATTATCACTAATTGCTGGTGCACCCTCGGTTCCAAAGGTAACAAGGCCGCGTATGCCATTGGCATAAGTTATCGATGCCGTTGCGTGACTCGGAGACGGCTGAAGAGAATCCAGCAGGCTTCCATCTGCAACTTGACCAAAAACTTTGACAGGCTGCGAATTGTCGATGTATGAAGACACAAGTTGAAGGACGTGCGGCCCTTGATCTATTGGTGTCGAACGAGCACTGGCATCAATAAACTTAATGTCACCAATCCTTCCGGCGGCTATATCACGTTTGAGTTCCAAATTTCGCGGATGGAAGTTAAGTTGCGTGTTCACACAGAATTTTGTCTTGGTGTTCTGACATAATTCTGCTAACTGCTTCCAATCTTCTGCTGCTACCGCAATTGGTTTCTCCACAATAGCAGCAGGTACTTCATGGTCCGATGCAACTTGCATCAACGAATGGCGGATCAGTTGACTTGTTCCTCGCAATGTGGGTGCTGTGACAATATGCAATAAATCGGGACTTTCTTGCTCCAGCATCTGATGAAGATCTGTGTAGCGTTTTAAGATGCCAAAGTCATCTCCAAAAGCGTTGAGAAGTTGTTCATTCATGTCGCATATGGCAACAATTTCGCTCCCTTCCACATGTTGATATGCTTGGGCGTGCCCACGCGCTCGCCCACCACAACCTAAGAACGCAGATTTATACATGATAGAGTCTCCCTAAATTATATACCTTGATCTTTCCTTTGATGAGCCAATCTATTCTTTTAACCTAACTTAAATTCTTCTTGAGGTAACATCTGCAATCCTAAGCACTTCAAGAAAGTTAATACCGCTTTTTTACTCTTCAGCATTATAACAGAACAGAGTTAACTGGTAAACATTAAAAGGTGCCTGAGACCTGTTTTCTTTTCCTTAAATGTTGTGGATGATGGCGTGTTTGCTCATCTCCAACCTTCTTTAGCCTATAGCCTTTTCCACTGCCTCTATCAAACCGTCAATATGTATGGGCTCCATCGGTAAAGAGATTGCGTTCATTGACAATCCATGACTGAGGAAATAACCTTGCTCCAACAGGGCAAGGAAGAGTCGATGTGTCATTTCTTTGTCTGTACGTGCGAGACTACGGTAGTTCATCAGGGCTTCGCCGGTAAGATGAATGCTGAAGACTGACCCGATGTTGACGGCCTGTGCTGATACGTTTTTACAGAAAAAAAGGTCATTCAATCCGTTGCAAAGCCGGTCGCCTAACTCATTCAGGTGTGCAAACGCTTCGGGTGTCAATTGTTTCAATGTCGCTAATCCTGCCGCCATGGTAACCGGATGGCCACTGAATGTGCCGCTCTGGGAAAAGCCTGTGTTTCCGCAAGTATTGTCTAGTAGATCCATGATGTCTGCCCTTCCTCCAAACGCTCCGACAGGGAAACCACCACCGATGATTTTACCGTATGTCGTTAGATCTGGTAGAATACCATAGTACTCCTGTAATCCTCCCTGGCCCACCCGAAAGCCGACAATTTCATCGAAAATAAGCAGCACGCGGTTCTCCCGTGTGATCTCTCGAACGAACTGAACGAATTCTTTACGTTGCGGCAGTACACCGGTTTTGGGGTCAAAAATGACACAAGCTAACTCACGACGATGTTGGGTTATGAGCTTTTCAACAGAAACTTCATCGTTGTAAGGAAGAACAACGACTTCTTCGGTCGCATATGGGGACATGCCTCCGGCTGTCGGAACGCCGTTAGGCATAGTTTCAGTTCCTGCTTTTTCCAAAGGAGGGGAGACACTGACTTCGACAACGTCATGACTACCATGATATCCTCCCTCAAATTTGGCAATTTTGGTTCGTCCACTGAAACCTCGTGCCAACCGTATAGCGTGTAGCGTTGCCTCGGTCCCGGAGTTGCAAAAGCGTATTCGATTCACTGAAGATATACGGCAGCACATCTCCTCGGATAATTCTGTTTCGATACCTGTGGACGCCCCCAGTGCAATGCCATTTGCCAATTGTTCCTGAATCACTTCTATGACTGCTGGGTGATTATGTCCCAGAATCATTGCGCTGTGATGGTTGGCAAAATCTGTAAACTGACGTTCTTCGACATCGTACAAGTAACACCTATCACCTCGGTTCATTGTTAGGGGATATGGCCGGTGAAAGTAGGCTCCTTTGACTCCACCCGGCATAGTTTTGCAGGCACGCTCGAATAGTTCTTTTGAACGTGGACTTCCAGTACGATAACGTTCCTCTAGTAAGATATCTCTCGTTACCGTGTTTTTCATTGATATTTCCTTTATGTCTACTATTGGTCTTGACTGTGGTTATAGGTGGGAATAGACGGGTTTACGATATTGATCTCCTCACTACGAATAAATCCGAGAGATTCATACTAGCACCAACTCACCCTATCTCTACTTTAGTATTGCCGTCTGATTACCGTCGTCACTGTGTAATCTAGCACAAAGATTAATTTGACTGATAGTGACGACAGGCCGCTACCAGGCACAATCTCTCAAAGTGGGTTTCTAAGGCCGACGGTATAACAGGCAAGCCTGAATGGTATTGGGTGTTTGCATCTCCTTGATCAAGGCCAAAGCAGTGGTTTGGTCTACGACCTCTACCGAAGTGTACCAACCCCAGTCAGTTCTGGGCTTTTCGGTCATCCAAAGCATGTTGGCATACCAACTCCTGCCGTTATCGCTGCTCAAGGCTAAACGAGGCGCACGATGGTATCCACAGAGCAGGATTCCATCAGGAAGTTGAACGACCGAGCAATGCGACCCGGTTAAGGTCTCAACCGGACTGGACCAAGTCTTGCCGCCATCCCAACTATTGGCTCGACACAAACCAGTTCTCTCACCTCGCGGTTCGCCGGGGACTATCTCTGATACTCGATCCTCAGTGCGCATTAACGCCACCAATCCTCCATCATCCATCTTAGCTATTGCCGGTTCACTAAAAATCATCATGTTGCTGGGATTGCCGCAGCCGATGATTGAAAAACTCCAGTTGGCTCCATCATCACTGCTGAGTAGTACACCCGAACTTAGCCAGCCTGTCTGGAGATAACCGGCTACCGGAACTACCAACGTCCCATCATCCAGTTCCAACATCCGCCCGCCTGTCCACACCCAGGCAGAATTCATGGGCGAGTGATCAATTTCGCAGTCCATTTCCCAGGTTTTGCCTTGATCACTACTGTAGATCAATCGCATAGGCTTTTCAGAGACTCCCATCAGACGACCATCGCGACGCACGCCAAGAGTGCTTACCGTTTTAACACCTTCCAACAATGAACCCTGGTAAGGTTCAGACCAGGTTTTCGCACCATCCGTGGAGCGAATAAAGATGGGCTTGTTGCCACCTGGCTCTACCAAGACAATGATGGTCCCATCCGGCATACGTACCACGCATGGAATTACACGATACCGTTCTTCATGGGTTGCGGGTCTTCCCTTGTAGATAATTCGTGATTCGGTAGGTTCCCATGCTACCTCTGTCACCGTGGAGTCAATGTATCGCAGAAATATACGGTAGTCTTCTCCTCCTTCCGCCAATGCAACCGATCCGAAGTACTCACTGGTGAGGATAAGGGCCGCAAGAATTATCAGGATTTTGGTGGTTGGTTTGAGTATATTCAACATTAATCTCCCTCCTCTTCTTAAATGGCTTTTTCAGGTTGGCAATGTAGATGACAGATACTGACGATGTTTTTGGCCGGATACTGTTTGATGACAGCTACAGCAGTGGTCTCATCCACCATCTCTACCGATGTGTACCAGCCCCAGTTTCCTGATGGATCTTCGGTTGACCAAAGCATGTTGGCGTACCAATTTTCACCTCCATCGGCACTTAAGGCCAGACGAGGAGGCCGGTGACATCCGCAGAGCAGTACTCCGTCGAGAAGTTGGATTAACGAACAGTGCGTTCCTTTCAGTGTCTTGACAGGAGATGACCAAGTCTTGCCGCCATCGTTGCTTCTCGCTTGATGCAAACCGTGTCTATTGCCTTGTGAGTCAGTGGAATTGCGTTTGGTTACCCGATCTTCAGTACGCATCAGTACTACTAGCATATCACCTTCCAGTTTGGCCACCGCTGGCTCGCTGAAAATTACCCAGTCGCTAGAACTGCCACGACCGATAACCGATAAATCCCAAGTAGTTCCATCATCCTCGCTCAAGACAACCCCAGTACTCAGCCAGATACCGTCCATGTCCTGATCGGAGAGATAGCCGGCCACTGGAATTACTAGCGTCCCATCACTGAGCTCCAATATTCGTCCGCCAACCCATGCCCATGCCGCAACCATTGGTGAGAAGTCAACCGAATTCCCCATCGTCCAAGTCTCTCCCTGATTGCTACTATATGCCAAACGTAGAGTACCACTGTAACGATAGCCCTTATAGGTAAGACATTCTCGACCATCCGGTAACCCCACCGTATGTTTCTTCACGGCAGACGTTCCCAAATTCTCGCTGGCCTGTTCCAGCACTGTTATCAGCCGACCATCGTGGCCAACACCGAGGGTACTTACTCCTACCCCGTCTGGTAATATGCCATGGTAAGGTTTAGACCAAGTTTTCCCGCCATCGGCGGACCGAATGAAAATTGGTCCACTACCTGTTTGCTGCACCAGTATAATAAGGCTGCCATCAAGCAGACGCACGATGCATGGTTGCGCGACATGCTCATCTGGCTGTACTCGATAGACAATTTGCGATTCAGTTGGTGTCCACGGTGTTTCTATTGTTTGCATGTGTCATGTCCAAGTGTTCTGATACTTGGATTGTTCCCCTTTATTGTGTTCTCGATGCAATCTCGCACTTACATTCTAGATCGAGGGTTATCAAACACAGGAATAAGCTCCCTTGCCTAATTCAATCAATGTCCAATTTAACTTTAGCTGAAAATTGTAATCAGAAAAAGCTGGCTTGAAGCATTCTAGCACAGTTGGATTTCTAGAGTAAAGAGATCTATGGCGGAAGCAGGATTAAGACACCAGGTCTTTTCCTGTAGTGTGATTGTTATGATTTATTAGGTTATGCTTGAGTTGTAGTGTTGGTTAGGAGACTGGACACCGCGTATTTGAAATCTAGCCTAACTGTGATAAGATAATCCAGCTAGATCTGATTTCTGAATCACCAATTACCATAATTTTTTAAATGCTTGATGTTTTTATCTTCAGATTAGATGATGTTAACTCCTGTGGTGTAGCTTGAAACGATGCTGAAGCGATTGATGATTTTTCATGTGAGTGTTCTGGTATATGTAAGCAATCTTGTACACGCTGAAGGTTTCAGGATCGAGTTGGGTGACTCTGAGGTTGTCCAAGGTATGGAATCAGGAGTACCTGTGTACCCGTGGTTTCCAGATGGTCATATTACTATTTTAAAAAATGGGGATGTTCTGCAGATGTACTGGGCAGGATCATCTAGCTATAGGACTGTTGGTAGATCTCTAGAGTCAATGGAATTGAATCCCACTAAACCAGTTTTGTCCAAGGGAGAAGGGACATCCTTTGATAATGGGGGAGCGTGGTTGATGTCCGTGCATCGTTTCTCGGAGCAAAACCTGCTTGGATTTTATCATGCAGAAGACCATGAATGGGGACACCGAAATCCTGATAAGGTAGCATGGAAGTCAATAGCAATATGCGAATCCACGAATGATGGAATTTCGTGGACTAAGGCAGGACAGATTATTGCATCTCCCAAAGAAAAGCCGTCCACACCGATGTGGGGAGGAAGCGGAGATTTCTGTGTAGTATATGACAACCTGAACTCTCAATGGGTTTGTTACTATCAAGAGCACTTTCTCTACATGGCGATATCTAGTGACTTCAGAGCCCTCCCGGGGAGTTGGTTCAAATACTATCAAGGAGGGTTCACTGAACCTGGATTGGGAGGAAAAGAGAGTCCTATTGAAGGTCTGAAGAGTCACCCAGGTGGAAATCCATCTGTCCATTTCAATACGTATTTGAAAAGGTGGCTGATGGTATGGCACTCTTGGCAAGGCGACATCGTTTATTCTTCAAGCCAAAATATGACAGAGTGGGAAGTTCCGAGGCTTCTTGTCTCCAATAGGTCAAATGAGAAGACATGGTATGCAACTATTATTGGAGTCACTGACACAGTCGCAGCCCGTCATGCGTTTCTTTATTATGCCTACTGGCCGGATAAGAATGACTGGAAAAGACAGTTTGTGAAGCGCCCTCTTCGATTCATAAAGGATAAATAGAGTCGTAACATTATCTGAGACTAAGTATCCTCTTGTTACTGATCTTTATCCATTAGTTCACTTACTGAGAGCATTTTGGTATTTTATCCTACATTAGCTAGGTCAAAAAAACAGAATGAAATCATTCATGTTAGTAATGACAGCATGTTTTGCTTTCTATGCGATTGCAGTTGAAGGAATTAGTCAAGATCAATAGGAACTGGTAGTCGCACCGAATCAGTTGCCAAAGTGGCGTGGTTTTAATCTATATAGAGAATATCTAAAAGGATTGGTTGAATGGGCCATTTGTTGAAGAAGATTTTCAACTGATCGACGAACTAGGTTTCAATTTTGTTCGCTTACCAATGGACTATCGCGTCTGGATTAAAGACAATGATTGGACCAAGTTTGATGAAAGTGTGTTTACAGAAATTGATCAGGCCATTGAATGGGGAAAGCAGTATGGTATTCATGTCTCATCAACCTTAAGAGGAGACGAATCTGTGGGCAGATGCTGAAACGCGATAGGGTATGCGCGATGCACTGGACGTTCTTTGCCCGTCGGTACGAGGGAATACCCAACCGATAGTTGAGTTTTAACCTCTTTAATGAACCCAGCCATGTAGACGGAAAGACCTACGCTCAGGTAGTGAAGTAGATGGTGGAAGCAATTCGAGCCGAAGATGCAGATTGGTTGATTATTGTCGATGGATTGGGCGGGCAAACCGTGCATTGAACTCATATCGTAAATATTGCTTAAGCAACACGAGGCTATGCGCCATCAAATGTCTCTCACTACCGAGCTAACTGGGTCAGTGAAACAAATCTGATGACGGAACCTACATGGCCTCTACTAAGGGCTAATGGATATCTATACGGTTCGTATCAGCGTGAACTGCAATCTCCCCTTGATCTTAGAAGGCAGTTTCGATCAAGAAATAAGACTTCAGTTGAGAGGCGGTAAAGTGTCCAGTAGAATGGGAGGAGGTTGCCTACAATCCAGAGTGGCAGATTTACCAGAATATCTTCAACCGTGATTACACAATACCCATTCCTTCAGGAACACAGGCTATTGTGCTGAAGAACATCAAAGGAGATTGGATCAATCTAATTGAATTGGGGATTGATGATGAAGACCAAGAGTACATCCTTAGCTTTATAAGCAATTGGGGTGAAAAGCAGAAATTGATCTGTGTGACCCACAATGCTAACTTCAGACGCAATCTTCTTATGATCAATCGTGGCTGTGAGAAGACTTCATCCGCCCGTGGCAGAAACTTGAGTTGCAGAACGTTGGTGTGATGGTGGGAGAATGGGGCCTACAATAAAACGCCGCATAAAATGGTATTGAGATGGATGGAGGACTGTTTACAAAACTGGCAGAAATCAGGTTGGGATGGGCGTTGCGGAATTTCCAAGGCAGCTTTGGTATTTTGGATAGTGGTCGTGTGGATGTCCAATACGAAGATTGGCGCGGACATCAGTTTGGATTGCTAGATGCTGAGTCTATTACAGAGATACAAAAAATGGAAACTCATTACCTTTAAATAGGTGATTTTGCCTGCCCATTTAAAGATCCTTCGAAGTATGGTTCTGATTGGGCAGAACACGGTTGCAAAGAACCATAAGGTTCTGGTGGACATTTTCGTTAATGATGGATTTCTGCCACTATTTAGATTCATGTTTACAAATTGGCACCAATGGCTATCATCTGGAATTGGTGGATGTTTGCTTGTAACGGGATGTGCGGAATTATCCTACTCTGATGGGGTCGCACAATGCAGAGTAGGAGCGAAATCCGCTTGACTAGGTTTCTTGTGAAATAGTATAATTTTCTAACATAGTTACTCGAAATTTAACATGCTTTCTTACATGGATTTGCTTGTCTTACTAAAATAAAGAAATAGGAGAATAAGTTGAGATTGGGAAAGGGAATAGGTGTTACATTCACGATATGTTCAATAGTTTTTTTGTTGCTTAGTTTAGTGAACATTATTCATGCCCAAGGGAATTGGAGTCTCGTACGAGGATCGAAATGGCAATCCAACTTGAACGATGTTTTCTTTGTTGATAGTTCTCATGGATGGATTGTTGGATCGAACTCGACAATCTTACATACAAGTGATGGTGGGGAAAATTGGATTGATCAACCTAATCAACCATTGCCTTTTAAAGTCGAATTGCTCAAAGTCCGTTTCATTTCACCCAAGGTTGGCTGGGTTGTTGGTGAAAATGGTACTATCCTAAAAACTGTTGATGGCGGATCTACTTGGCAAAAATTAACAACGGGAACTTTCACCGTTTTGCAAGCTGTGTCATTTGTTGATGAAAAACATGGCTGGTTAACAGGTGAAGGGGGACTTATTATGGTAACAGACAATGGTGGACGCAGTTGGACAAAACAAAATAATAAGGATACAACGAATAATTCTTTATTGAGTGTACATTTCGATAGCCTAACAGAAGGTTGGGCTGTTGGTAAAGCTGGTACTGTTATTCACTCCATAGATGGTGGAGTGACATGGGTAGACCTAAAAGGAAAAACTGCTTCAAGTCTATCGTCTCTCTGTATGCTTACAAATAAAGTTGGCTGGGCAGCGGGCGGAAATGGTGCCTTGATCCATACCATAGATGGTGGGGAAAGTTGGGAAGATCGAACGGAAGACAGTAATGTGCCTCATTCAAACGGAATGCCCGAACCCATCTGGGGTATCCACTTTGCTAACCAGAATCTTGGTCTTGCTGCAGCTGAGTTCGGGGTGATACTACGAACGGTTGATGCGGGAGCAATATGGACCGCATTGAACCCTCGTCCCGCACCGAACAAACTGAATGCAGTTTACATGGTTTCAGAAAAAGAAGCGTGGATTGTTGGAGATTACAGCACCATCCTTCATAGTTCCGATGGTGGTGAATCTTGGGATGTCATTTCAAGCAATGCCGACTTGAAAAAGATCACCTTCATTGATGCCAATAAGGCATGGGTGGTTGGACTATCAGGAACTATTTTAAGCACAGGTGACGGCGGTAAAACTTGGTCCGAACAAAACAGCGGAAATGTGTTTGAGTTGTTCGGTATTGGTTTTGTCTCACCAATTCAGGGTTATGTTGTCGGCAGTAACGCCACATTGCTTGAGACATCTGATGGCGGTGACAGTTGGCAGATGGTCAACGACCCCAGCGATGAAGGTCATGGAACAGTCGAACGAATTGTTTTTGATGATCCGATGACAAGTTGGAAAAGCGCCCTTGGTTTCTACAACCTTCATTTTCCAACTCCAACTCATGGTTGGGGAGTTGGAGAGATGGGCAAGATCGCTCACACTAGCAATGGAGGTAAAACTTGGTTAGGACAGTCAACTAATGATCCGCAAATCGATTTTAGCAATTTGTTCGGTGTGTACTTCGTAGGCACAAATACTGGTTGGACTGTTGGCGCTGGTGGGGCGATTGCCAAAACAACCGATGGTGGTAAGATGTGGCAAGCGCAATACGGTTGTTCTGAAGAACTGAGATCCGTTTTTGCGCTTGACGCTGATATTGCCTGGGTTGTTGGCAGCCAAGGCGCGATTTATGCTACTAAGGATGGTGGTTCTACTTGGACACGGCAAATTGCTCCGACTGACGAAAATCTACATGGTGTTACTTTCGCTGATGCCGAAAAAGGCTGGGTTATTGGCGATAATGGTGTAATACTGCAAACGAAAGATGGTGGTGCCACTTGGCTTATGCAGGGGAGTCCGACAACAAACAACCTGTCCGATATTGCTCAATCTGAAGACGGTACATTCTGGGCAGTTGGTGCGTGGGGAACAATTATTGCAACGCGATAATTTTAAATCTTGCGCCTACTGAAAAACAGGATTGGGAGTAAGTACTCGGTTTTTGGCTTTGATTGGTTTTCTGGCTAACTTAAAGCTGTTTCCCGATGCTTATTCCCTTTCGTATTTCTAGGGTGAGTTAAAGTGTTTTCTCTTAATTCTTTGCTGGTTTTGTTTTTTTTAATATTACTGTGTACTTCAACTGCGTTTGCACAGGATATCGCCACCATTTTTACTCTTGAAGAAAGCATCCAGTTGGCAGAAAAAAATAACCTACAAATCCGATCTGTCAAAAAGAAACTGAAGCAAGTCAAGAAAGAAGAGCGTATTGCAAAACCTTTTGCCTTACCATCCATCAAAACTACACTTATTTCGGTGAATTGGCCAAAAACGTACTTCCTCCGTTTTTACCCGGAGCTGAACCGGTTGAAGTAACTTTCGGCGCACATCGTAATTTTCAAGCCGGCCTGGCTTTTAGACAACCACTTTTTGCCTCAGGTCGCCACCTGTATACCTATCAAAGTGTCAAACTGAATGTTCAAGTTGCAGAGGAAGAGCTTAAGGCGCAGCGGAACCAATTGAACTTTGACGTGGCTCAGGCCTTTTATGGTTTACTGGCCACTATGGAGTTCGTTAAAGTATCGCAAAGTGTGGTTGATTTGGCCGAACAGCAACTGAGCATATCGCAGAAACTATTTGATTCCGGGACATCAACCAATTTTGATGTACTTCGTGCCAAGGTACAACTTGCAAATGCTAAATCAGAACTCATCCGTGCCAAAAATGCAATTCTGACCGCTAAAGATGTATTTAAGAATCTATTGAATATTGACCAACAAGATGCAATTGGAATTCAAGGGGATTTTAATTTGCCAACAATCAAATTGGATCTTGATCAATTAATACAGACAGCAACTAAAAACCGATCGGAACTTAATCGACTGAATTATGTCAGACAGATAAGTGAAAAAGAAGTTGCGAGGGTAAAAACGAATGCTCGACCTAGTCTCTCACTTTTTTCTAATTATCAACTTGATGAGAACGAAAAGCTGTCTAAAATGAACCGGGTATGGAACATTGGTCTTTCGCTGAATTACCCTATATTTGATGGTTTGGTAACTAAAGCACTAGTACAGCGAGCTGAATTGAATGTAGAACAACTCGCATTGCAAGAAGAACAAACTCATGATCTTATTAAATTTGAAGTACGTTCTGCCTGTCTGAAATTAATGGAAGTGCAAACACTGATTGAGGTGCAGAAGGAAACTATCGAGCAGGCTAAAGAAGGAGTTCGACTGGCAAATTTGCAATATGAAAATGGGTTAATTACAAGTGTCCAGTTGACAGATGCTCAACTGGCGCTTACACAGGCAAAAATTAGTCGTCTCCTATCATTGCGTGATTATGCTGTTGGATACGCAAACCTCCAAAAAGCTGTTGGTACAGCAATCGAAAAAAATGAGGGATAGTTTATGGTATCATTCCAACTGGTAGTGATTTCTGAGAATTTAAACAATTAATTGTGAGTATTCAAATAATGATGAGAGGAAATTACATCTCCTATTTTATCATATTATTCATTTGGTTTGGTATTGGATGTCAAAAACCAGGTGAGCTTAGTTCAAAGAATCAGGCTGAATCAGGCTCCGTAACTGAAAACGTCAAACCGGTTGAAGTCACGAAGGTGGAGAAAGGTAATATCCAATCGGAACTTGAGCTATCCGGATCAATTAAAGCTAATTCGCAAGTGGTTGTTGTGTCACAAGTAGTGGGTGAAATTATTGAAGTGCTTGTTAGTGAAGGGCAGTTCGTTACAAAAGGAGAAGTAGTTGCGGTTATTGAGAGTGAAGAATTGAAGTTGCGTCTCCTTCAAGCACAAGCTGCGTATCACGCTGCTGAGATAAAATATACTCAAGCTCAAAAACTAGCAAAAATTCGTATCTCTGCGCAGGTTGCGCAAGCCCGATCACAATTATCTGCGGCCGAAACCGAGCTTCAGCAGGTTTTAGATCTATCTCAAAAACAGACATTATCAAAAATCGAACAAGCCGAAGCAGGTTTGGCTTCTCTTCAAGCAAATTTTGAAAAGATTCGAGGTGGTACACGGGAAGAGGATAAAAAACGAGCCCAAGCTGCTGTTGACCAGGCAAAAGCGAACCTGACCAACATTCAGAGCAACTATAATCGCATGAGGCCCCTTTTCGATGATGGTGCCATCAGTGCTCAATCTTTTGATAATGTTCAGGCACAGCTTGGTATTTCCAAGGCGCAGTACGATGCTGTGATTGAGCAGAAAAAACTTATTGATAGAGGCCCTCAGGAGGAAGACATCCGGGCGGTTGGAGCACAGGTGAAACAAGCCGAAGCAGCGGTTAGACTAGCACGATTATCCAACGAGACAAAAACATGGGAAAAGGACATCTCTCTGATGCAATCGCAGGTTGAAAGCGCACGGGCAAATTTGCAGTCAGTTGAAGCTCTAGAGAACGCCAAAAGCTGGGAGGCTGAAATTGCGTCTGCTGAGACATTGGTAATTCAAGCCCAAGCTTCTGCCGACCTAGCCAAGAAAATGCTCTCATACGCAACAATCATTGCCCCTATTGCAGGCATTATCTCAAAACTTAATCTTGATCCTGGCAATATAGTTACTCCGGCGGTATCTATATGCGAGATTGTAGATATGCACTCAGTTAAGGCCGTAGTATACGTTATTGAATCGGACCTGCCTAAAGTTGAAGTTGGACGTGAAGTCAGCATCAATGTGGATAGTTGGGATGAACCATTTTCTGGCCGAATCTCTGAAATAAGTCCCGTTCTGGATATATCAAGTAGATCTGCGAAAGTAGAAATAGTTCTTAGCAACCCTGATCTGCGACTCAAACCGGGGATGTTTTCAAAGGTAACGATACCTCTCCAAATCCGTAAAGGGGCCATTATATTATCCAGATCTGCTATTATCAGAAGCGTTGTATCAGGTGAGTATTCGGTATTTATAATTGATTCTGGTATTAGCAAGCAAAGACAAATAGGATTGGGGCTCTCCAAGGGAGATATTGTTGAAATACGAAGTGGTCTCTCAAGTGGAGAACAGGTTGTAACAGCAGGTCAGCATTCACTAAGAGATGGTGACAAGGTTAAAATTGTGAATCGCTAATTATATTGGTGGTATATGTGAACCAGAGAAATGAGCACCATCAAACAGCAGTTACTTGGCGGTCAATCCTGATAGGACTTCTGCTGATTCCGCTGAACGTTTTTTGGGTCATTGAGGTCGAATGTATCTGGCACTCTGGTCATCCCACCACCATCTCGCTGTTTTGGAATGTTGTCCTTAACCTGTTCGGTTTGATCCTGATTAACCTCCTTCTGAAGAGGTTCGCACCGAGAGCAGCATTGACACAAGCTGAGATGATTACCATCTATGCCATGCTCTCAATTGCATCTGGGCTTGCTGGCCATGATACACTTGCCCTTACCATTCCGGCTATTCCCCACGCCTTTTGGTTTGCCACACCTGAAAATGACTGGGCATCCCTTTTTCACGCCCATATACCAAGGCACCTTGTTGTCACTGACAGAGAAATTATTCGTGGGTTTTACGAGGGTGATACTAACTTTTACACCTCTAAAATTCTGAATGCATGGGTCGGTCCAACACTTTGGTGGACAGTATTCATTCTTGCGCTTGGCATAATCATGATCTGTATGAACGTGATTGTTCGTAAGCAGTGGACAGAACACGAAAAGCTGGCGTATCCGATTATCCAGCTACCGTTGGCAATTACAGATCGAGGAGGTGCTTCCGGTTTCTTTCAAAATCGTGTGCTATGGTACGGTTTTATGATTGCTGCTGTGCTGGACATATGGCATGGTCTGGCATACTTTTATCCATCTCTGCCAGATTTTAGTGTTCGTCACAACGCGCGAAACTGGGGTAGATTCTTTACGGAAAAACCGTGGAATGCCGTTGGGGGTATTACCGTTCCACTTTACCCTTTTGTGATTGGACTCGGGTTTTTACTGCCACTTGATCTCTCATTTTCAATCTGGTTCTTTTACGTTGTCGAAAAATTACAGCGAGTTTTTGCCAGTGCGGTCAGCATGCCGCCATCGTACCCATATTTTGATGAACAATCTATTGGGGCGTGGATGGCAATTTTCATCGCAGCATTGGTCATAACACGAAGACATCTGCTAAATGTAGTAAACGTTGTTTTGGGGAGATCGAGCGATATCGATGATTCCACCGAGCCTATTCGTTACCGGACGGCCATTTTGCTGATTATCTTGGCGAGCGCATTTATCATTTGGTTCTGTCTGAAAGCTGGGATGACATTACTGATCATTCTCCCTTATTTTGCTTTCTTTTTTGCATTGTCCTTGGCTATCACAAGGGTTCGCGCAGAGATTGGTCCTCCTGCTCATGAAATGGCCGGTTGGGTAAATGGACAGCGGTTTCTGATAAATCTGTTGGGTACACGCGCAGTTGGACCAAAGAACCTGACTGTTTTTACGCTTTTTTGGTTTTTTAGTGGTCGTGGTTATCGAGAGCATATTATGCCACACCAGCTTGAATCGTTCAAAATGGCGGAGCGAACCCGCATGAATACCAAACGGCTGGTGACAGCAATGATCATCGCGGTAGTCTTTGGCTCCATTGCTTCCTTTTGGGCTACAATAAGTGAACTTTATCGCCTGGGTGGTGCTGTCACCGGCGCTGGTGGAGGAATTGGTCCTTCTATCGGGCATGTGACTTATATCTTCCAGTGGCTGGATACCAGGCTGACTTACCCCAAAGAAACGGATATCCCCGCTGTTGGGTTCATGGCAGGCAGCATGGCCTTCACTTTTATTCTAATGCTGATGCGAATGCGATTTATCTGGTGGCCCCTTCATCCCGCTGGATATGCTATTTCGATGACAGGTGGCGTTGGCTATTTCTGGACATGCTTGGTAATAAGTTCTACCCTTAAATGGATTATCTTGAGATTTGGCGGTGTCGCCCTGTATCGTGAAGCGGTGTTGTTTTTCTTTGGCGTTCTTTTAGGCGAGTATTGTGTGGGGGCATTTTGGAGTGTATTGAGTGTTATTATTCAACAACCGATTTATGATTTTGCCCCTGGTTAAATTATTAC
>JYMV01024230.1_pt1 | contig 25747 bp, 21 predicted proteins | sample 338911 | NCBI WGS metagenome assembly JYMV01 (sample SAMN03354496, study PRJNA234377) | hydrothermal vent metagenome | biome: Deep sea; feature: Hydrothermal plumes at the Eastern Lau Spreading Center, Western Pacific Ocean; material: Seawater | place: Tonga | collected 2009 | depth 2000 m m
CTAAGATTTGGGATGCGAACTCGGGACAGGAGCTACAAACCATCAATGGCCATACTCAAGCTGTCAACTGTGTGGCATACAGTCCGGATGGAAAAAGTTTGGCTACTGCTGGCGACGATAAAATTCTCATCATCTGGGACGCAGATTCCGGCAAAAAACGGTACGCTTTTGATGCGCATACCGATATAGTTTCGAAGGTTGTATTCAGTCCGGATGGAACCAGAATCGCCACTGCCAGTGCGGATGGTACATCTAAGATTTGGAATGCCAGATCGGGCCGCAAATTGCTGGCCTTACTTGGACACAGCCAATCTGTACAGGGTATTGCCTTTAATCCGACTGGCAACCGCATTGCCACTGCCAGTGCAGATGGAACCATCAAAGTGTGGGATGTGGCGCCTGGTCAAGTCCTTCTTCCTCTTCGCGGCCACAAGTCTGCAGTCAAAGATGTGGCATATAGCCCGGATGGAAGCCGTTTCATCACAGTCAGCATAGATGGAACAGCTAAATTATGGGATGTTAAGTCGGGACAAGTGTCCCAAACTTTGACTGACCGCCATCAACCGGTGCTGAGTGCCGATTTCAGTCGAGATGGTGATCGTATTGTGACGGCTGGCGCAGATGGTAGCGCCGAAGTATGGAATGCGTCAACTGGTAAACTGCTGAATACCCTGTCAGGACAAAAGCAGCCAATCTTAGACGTGGCTTTTAGTCCTGATGGCAATCGCGTTGCTACTGCCGGCAGTGATAGCAATGTAAAAGTGTGGGATACGGTTTCCGGTGAAATAGTACAAACCCTGTCTGATCATACTATGGAAGTTTATAGCATAACCTATAGCCCTGATGGTAATCGCATCGCCACTGCCAGTGCGGACAGTAATGTGAAAATATGGGATACGGTTTCTGGTGAAATGGTACAAACCCTGTCTGATCATACTATGGAAGTTTATAGCATAACCTATAGCCCTGATGGCAATCGCATCGCCACTGCCAGTGCGGACGGGACAGCTAAAGTTTGGGATGCCAGATCGGGTCGAGTGATTCGAACGGTATCCAGTTACCCGGATAAGCTCAGCAGCGTGGCCTTCAGTCCTGATGGCAATCGCATTGCCACCGCCAGTAGGGACAAAATTGCCAAGGTGTGGGATATCGATTCAGGACAAGTTGTGCTGACACTTTCAGGGCATACTAACAGTATAAATACTATCACTTTCAGTCCCAGTGGCGGATACATTGCTACCGCCAGTGAAGACAAAACGGTGAGACTCCATCCAATATTGAATATTGGGGAGCTGAAAAATATTGCTCAGATGCGTGTGGCCCGGTCTTTAACAACAATAGAACAACGTCAATACTTGTTAGATTAAATTTTTTCTGTATTAATCATGGATTCAAATGGACTTATCATTTTTGTATTAATTTAGAATAGAAGGAGATTCCGACCATAAAATGAAACCGAAATTGATTTGTGCTCCATCAATTCATCTTGCTTTACTAATAGTTTTGGTCTTGGTTCTAATAAATGAAGGATCCATAGGTCAAGTCCCAATAGGTGCCAGGCCCCTGGGGATGGGCGAATCATTTGTCGCTATTGCAGATGATGCTAACGCAATTAGCTGGAATCCTGCCGGGTTAGTACAGCTTCGCCAACAAGCTATTAATGGTATGTATACGGATCTCTATGGTATCGGTTTAGTGCACAGTTATCTTAGTTATATTCTGCCGTTGACCGACCAGCATGTTATTGGTATCGATTGGTCTAGTTTGGGGTTTGAAGATGAAGAACTCAATCTGCGGGATAACCGGATGAACCTGTCCTATGGCATAAGATTAGTGCGCCAGCTTTCGCTGGGTGCTAACTTCAGATATGTCAGCATTGATACTATACTGGATGGAGAATCGCTGGGGCCAGCTACTGGACTGGGTATAGACTTGGGAATATACTTGGAACCAATATCAGGTTTGAGCTTTGGTATCTTTGGCAAAGATCTGACCAATACCAAAGTTAAGTTTGAGACAACAAAAAGAGAAGATATTGTTGCCTACCGACAGTTTCGGCTGGGGGCATCTTACCAGCTGACAGATAGCTCTATCATTGCCTGTGATTTGGATGACTATCTGCACTTAGGGGCTGAGCAGTGGTTTGGCAGTCTGCTTGCTCTGCGTGGCGGTATTATCGGCAGTTTGATCAGTTTGGATTCTCCTAACTCCGAGGAAACTTTTCGTGAACCTATCAGTTTCTCACTTGGCGGCAGTTTGAAGTATGGGTCACTCCAATTCGATTACGCCTATCTCAACTCTCCAACCTTATCAAATACGCATCGCTTTTCCATGGCCTTCGGTTTTGATTACAATCCGACCTTGATCGATATAAGTTCAATTCAGCTGCGAGATGTACTGACCTCATTCTATCTACAGTATGAAACACCAAATCCGCTGAGTGGAGAACTGATTTTGTCCTCAAAGCACGATAAAGACATGGCAATTTCTGTTTCTGTTTTTGTCCCCGGCTACATGGACAACTCAACTGTCGTTTTGGAAAACAAAACACTTCTAGGTAACACTTCAGGACAAGCAGCAGAAAAGGTTCGGATTCCATTGGCTCTTGTCCTTAACCAAAACGTACAAGAGCTGAAAGGGGATCTAGAAACTGAAGTGGAGATCACGGTCAGTTATCAGTACTTTGGTCGAACCCGTGAGATCAAACGAGTTGAACCTATCACCCTGCGAAGGATGGGTAAAGTCGCTTATCGTGAGCGATTGGATCCAATGGTGGCATTCATTGATCCAGATGACACAATGATCCGAAGTTTTGCACAAGCAGTATCAAGCACACCAGTGAAAATTGATTCGACTCATCTAGATGGTCTTCATCAGGGCAACGACTCTCTGCTGAGAGCGATGCAGATATTTGAAGCGCTTAACGCCCACGGGATAAGGTACGAACCGCATTCAGAAACACCTTTCCAATCGATTTATGCCAAAGAATACATTGTTGATGTAACCACCAAGTATACCCAGAATCTTCTTGATGCTGCTGATCTCTGGTATATCGATTCTGATGGCCCCTTCAAAGAAGCCAAGTACCCGCGTGATTTTCTCCGCACCAGCGGAATTGGAGATTGCGACGATGGAACTGTCCTGCTGACCTCCTTGCTGGAAGCCGTTGGTATTCGCACAAAATTGGTCGATGTAGGAAATAGCGTGTTTGTAATGTTTGATAGTCGTTTGACTGAAAAAGACATCGAGACCTTAAAAATCAGTTCAGGGCTGTTCATTAAAGACAATGATCGTTTATGGGTGCCAGTAGAGGTCACTCATTATGGGAAATCGTTTATGGATGCCTGGCAAGCTGGAATCAACAAGTTCAGCTCAGCCGCGTTGCAGGATACGCTCAAATTAGTTGATGTACACACGGCTTGGGATACCTACCAGCGAATGCACCCTTCGACAAAACCAACTCCAATTGAACCGCCTCCGGCTGAAGAGATTGCCATGCGCGTTCATCAGAACCTGATTGAACTTGAAGAGCTAGGAGAGAATTAAAAGCAATCGACGCTCACTTCTAAAATGCGAGATTTCGCATGTTCACGTTACATTCACTGCCAGCTCCTTACCCCCACCAGTCACAATACGCCACGGCGGTAGATACAATGCGTCGGATAATTTTCCAACGAAAAAGATCAGCTACCAAGATAGCGTAACGCCGCATTACATTCCTATCTATGTAGAAGGATGTAGTCTGATATAGGCTGGTGGTTGCTAGTCGACTCGTCTCTTGTCATCGAGCCCCGTGTTATTTGTCAACCCCGATTCCTGACAGCAACCCCACCGCTTTACCCCGATGCGGCAATTGTGATAGAATACACTATCCACATGCAACCTCGATATAATTTTGGTATTGTGCATAGTGACAGAAGCACCGCATCTTATTCTCTCAGAATTGGTTTAATCATTGGAGCATAATTGTGAAATTAGCAGAAGCTTTAATATTACGTGCAGATTGTCAAAAACGTATTCAACAACTGGAAACAAGGCTGATAAACAATGCCATGGTTCAAGATAGGGAAACACCGGCTGAGGATCCAAGTCAATTGAGGTTGGAATTGGAAGACATTTCAGAACAACTTCTTCTTTTGATTAAGCGTATTAACAAGACCAATAGTCTCAGCCAAGTCGATGAAGACCTAACATTCTCTGACGCTTTGGCAAATAGAGATATTTTACACTTAAAGTATGGAATATACCGTGACCTTGCTCAGGCGGCAACCGTAACCCAAACTCGACATAGTAAATCTGAAGTTAAGTTTAACAGCACAGTTGATGTTAAAGAGATACAAGAACTGGCCAGTCGTTTAGCTCAGGAACACCGCCAGCTGGATGCCAGAATACAAGAAGCCAATTGGCGTGTTGAGTTGCTGGAATAATGGATACCGCTGTTAGCCATGAGGTAAGGGCGTGCCTGACCCGTCAACTGGGTTAAGTTGTCCCTTGGCAGCGTGTGTGGGGTCGCGCGTGCGGGTTCAAGTCCCGCATATTCACCGTGTATACCCAGTAATGTAACAGGTGTACGGTGCATTGTAAATGTTACTACCGCGTGCAGACTTGTTAAAATGGTGAGGTGTGAGTTAGGGGATATAATTTATATTTGTTTGTTCGTATAAGTATTTAAGCTGATACTAAACAGTTCTCAATAATGGAATATCAAGTCACACTCCTAATTGTTCTCCTCAATCCTCCCAATGGCATGCTTTATTGCTTGCAGAATGATAACGGACGTTTCATTTTTACCACTATGTCTACAGGGGATGATATTGTTTTTGAATTTCAAACTGTTGTCAAACCCAACCAACGAACTAAAAAACCAAATTTCACTGGTCCTTTCGCCCAGGGTGCTCCTGGCAAGCGATTCTTTTATATTAACATCGGTCAGTTGGCAGGCCAAAAAGATACACCATGGCAGAGGCAGGCCAAAGTATGGATCAATGGTTGGCCACGATATGTTAAGCCTTCACCAAAAGAAATCACTTGGCAGATGGTGCATGAAGTTGCCACTGACCCGGGCAAAGTGCTAATGACAAGATATCAAGGTATGGCAGATGATGGGGGTCCAAGTTTACATGGTGCAAGTGGTTGAAAAGTGGCTTTAAAGTAATTCCCGATACTTCTTTATACGGGCTTACCTATACACTCCAGTAGCGGACCGTAGTCGTTAGATATGGGATTGGCGATACTCATCAACCAGATAAACTCGGATTTTATCTTAATTTTCAGGAAGGTGGACCTACCAGAAACAGGGAAGTTGGCACCATACAGATATCCCCTTTGATAGCGGCAAACCATGGTAAGCTTTCACTAGAAGCCTTACACACTATTCGCCACGGCGGTAGATACAAAGCGTCGGATAATTTTTCAACGCAAAAGAACAAATTTCAAAACAGCGTAATACCACACTACACCCTCCTAGGTCTTTAATGGATTCGAAGATCAGCGAAAAAAGGGATTAATTTTAATCAACTGAAAATCATAGGAAGAATCAATCGAATTTGCTATGATCAGCCCAGATCCCGTAACTTCCGAAATCTGGGACTTAGAAATTGAAAGGAACACAGAAAGATTTCATGCCCATATTCACCAAAGAAAAAATCGTCAATATCTGTACAGACATCATTGAAGCTGCAGGGATGTCCCGCCAAAATGCAAAGTTGATTGCCGAATTGTTGGCCGAGGCCAACAGCACAGGCCATGATTCCCATGGCATCATCCGTGTTCCCCAATACCTTGCAGCGATAGAAAACAATGACATCCTGACCAATTCTAATGTCAATATCCTGCGTGAAAGTCCCCTCACCGCTATCGTTGATGGAAATTGGGGTTTTGGACAGATCACGATGAGCCGAGCTGTAGAAGTCGGCCTCGAAAAAGCAAGAAAAAGTGGTCTGGCTGCGATCACTGTTCGCAATGCCAATCACATTGGTCGCCTCAGCAGTTACGTCGACCACATCGCCCGTCAGGACATGATTGGCCTGCTCTTTGTCAACGCTATTGGCACACCTGCATACCGCATGGCCCCTTGGGGCGGTACAGAACCACGCCTCGTCACTGACCCCCTCGCCTTTGGTATTCCCTCACCATATGGTGATCCCATCGTCATAGACATGACCACCACCGTTGTTGCTGAAGGTAAAGTACGCGTCAAACGCAATCGTGGTGAAGAAACACCCGACGAGTGGCTCCTCGACGCTGAAGGCAAGCCTACTAACAACCCCAACGTCCTCTATAGCAATCCCTTAGGGAGCATCCTACCGTTAGGAGGTACTGCGGCAGGTCACAAAGGATATGGCCTCAACATCGCCATCGAGCTTCTCGCGGGTGCTCTGAGTGGTGCAGGGTGTATCGGAACAGATGAACGCCTCAGCAATGGAGCCCTTCTCATTATAATCGATATTGAACAATTTTTACCTATCGAAGAATTTTATCAGGAATCCGAAATCTTCATCAAACACGTCAAATCTTCACCTGTTGCCGAAGGCTTCGATGAAATTCTACTGCCCGGTGAGATTGAGTCCAAAGTAAAACATCAGCGCGCCGAAGAAGGCATCTTTGTCGAAGACGAAACATGGGAACAAATTCTAGAATGGGGCCAAAAACTCGGAGTAGAATTAGAATGAAAATCAAATCGACAGAGATCGAAAAGGAAAAGCCACGCCCTCACATTTTGGGTTGATAATGAGGTGGACCAAAAGCGATACGCCAGCCACGGCGGTCCAACCCTTGTGAGAGGTATCATATAGCTAAACATGGAAGTACATTCCCCCATCCAGAAGGATGTAGCCTGAGATAGACAGATTGGTTGCTAGCTGATTCGTCAACCCCAATTTCTGCTAGCAACCCCACCGCTTTACCCTAATATGACAATCGTGATAGAATGCCGAAGCAAGTTCAGCAACTTGAGGCTCAAAGGGCTACTAATATGGCCGACGTATTTGTCTCCTATCTGCGCAAAGATATTGATTCGCTCAACGCTTGCACCATGCCTTGGAATTCAGATATATATTGATTCTACCAACCCCCTAGGGTTTTTGCAGAACTGGAGGTTGACGGAAGCTGAAATTGATGGATTTTGCTATGTCTAATATGGGTAATTTCCTCAATATTGGTTGTCCGATTCGTTTTTAAACTGTCAAAGAAAGCAAGTTTTCTTGTTCTGGTATGGTTTCCAATATCAATCTTTATTTTTGGGATACTAATCGTAATAACTTATTTCGTATTGGCGCTCGGGTTACACAGGGTAACATTCTGAAATGGCAAGAAGCAACTACAATCACTTCCAGATAATTCAGTATGCTATGGCTATATAACTACGCGATCGGTGATGCTGTCAGTCCATAGAGACCCTAGGGCTACCCCCGATTTTTTTAGCGAAGGCAAACGGTTAAATCAAGTGGATGCGCTAATACCTTAACAAATGGAGAGAAGAATCATTACTAAATCACAATTCACTAGTTAAGGAGAATCAGATAATGGATATCAAGAATATGGATGTTAGGCTAATTTGTGCTGGCTTTGCTCTACTGGGCATTTTTGTCTTGCCTAACCTCGCTTCTGCAGGTTTGGCTATGTTCTGGGACGATTTTGAGCAGGATAAACTGGGAGGACAACCTTCCCAGTGGAAATATGCGGCAGGAAACCAGAAAGGCGAAATTATCAAAGATCCTAAAGACGGCAGCAACCAAGTCTTCAGCATGCCAGATCGCTTTCCACGAGGCTCATTTGGCTTTTATGTAATCGGTGACAAAACTTGGACTGACTATGTTGTCGAATGGGATTGGATGCCAGCGGCGGGCTATCATGGTATCAATTTTCGCTACAACGACAAGGACAACTATTATTTAGCTGACAAACGTGACGTTACTGGAGAGATCAAGTTTTATAAAAGGCAAGCGGGTTGGCAAAATTTCGCTACTGGTTCGTTTAAATGGAATGAAGGTGATTGGTATCGGGCTAGACTGATCCTAAAAGGCTCAAAATTCACGGTTAAGATCAAGGAAAAAGGTGATAAAACCTCCTTTAAGCAGATTGATCCCGAGAAATCGGGTGTGGAAGGGGAAGACAAAAATTTCAAGTCAGGTGGATTTTGCAGTGGTAAGGGTTTGATCGATAATGTCGTGGTTGGTAAAACAATCAATGACTTGGACTTGACCGTTGATGGCATGGGTAAGCTTGCCACTATTTGGGGTCGGATAAAGACTCGATAGATCCAGGTCGATTTTTGAGTTCAATATAGCCACCGCTAGATGCCTTTCAACTCTCAGGTTTTTACCAACCAAGTTTGGCCGCAGGAGATTCCATCTGATTAGGTGTTTCCGTTAAGATCTCAGATGTTGAGGAGAAGTCATATACAACAACACAAATTTATGATGGCCTTTTCCGCCGCTAGCATGGTAACCCTGAACAGTCCACTGGCTACGATGATATCTTAAGTAACAAAAACACCCAGCAGAGCCAAAGGAGGTCAGATGAAGCAATCCACCAAATCAATGAATGTACTATTCATTATCTGCGATGATCTGAATGATTGGATCCTGCATCCCATCGATCATCCACAGGTGAAAATCCCACACATAGATCGGCTGCGACAGAAAAGTGTCAACTTCACCAACGCACATGCAGCAGTACCTGTATGTGGACCTTCCCGCAAGTGCTTATTTTCAGGTTTGTATCCGCAGACGATCGATAGCTACGATTTTGCGGCTTGGCGACAGGTTCCAGCACTACAAGATTGTGTACCACTTCCCCTCCATTTTCGAAACAACGACTACAACGTCTATGGCACTGGTAAACTATTGCATGAAGGGCAAGGCGGTGACTTCTATACCGACTATGGATATGGCGTGGATTATGGTCCGCATCCCTGGTTAGGTGAGGGCAAGGCGGAATTCACACCTCATCCTCGGCAGTACGACCTATGGGAGGGCTACCTACCCAAATGGGATATGCACCGTGACTTGAATTATGGTCCACTAACGGACGTACCAGAATGGGGGGCAGGTAAAGTCGACGGCAAGCCCGGTGCCAAAGGATGGCACTATAAGGATGCGACACCTTTCCGCTATGTTGATGACAACGACCGTGACCAATTGCCTGACGAGATTTCGGTGGATTGGGCTCTGGAAATCCTGCAGAGGGAGTCGGTTCGCCCCTTCTTTCTGGGTGTTGGTTTGGTCAAACCACATACGCCTCTGTATGTTCCCCAGAAATACTTCGACATGTTTCCCTTAGCAGAAGTTGGACTTCCACCATACTTGGAAAACGATCTTGACGACTGTGCCTCGGTTCTACGTCATCGGTGGAATTGGGGCTTCCAAAAGTTTCAGGCGCTGATTAGTGCTGGTGGCGTCCAAGCTTGGCGGGAGTTTGTGCAAGCTTATCTAGCGACAGTAGCTTTTGTTGATGATCAAATCGGTCAACTGATGCAGGCACTGGAAACTAGCCCAAATGGTGGCAATACTATGGTGATCCTGACCAGTGATAACGGCTACCATGTCGGTGAGAAGGATTGCATCCAAAAATGGCATCTGTGGGACGAATCAACACGGATTCCCTTGCTGATCCATGTTCCGGGTAGTGGTGGCAACGGTCAGGTTTGCCAATCTCCAGTCTCACATATTGATCTCTACCCAACCCTAATAGATTGTTGTGACCTACCTCCACAACCACATGGGGGTCAAGAAATGGCGTTAGATGGTCATTCACTTCGACCATTTCTGAAAGATCCAGACGATTCAGACTGGATGGGGTCACCGGTGGCACTGATGGCGATTCGGGATGGCAAAGCAACGCCTCACTTTTCTGTTTGCTCCTCTCAATATCGCTACACCCGATGTGCCAATGGCGAAGAGGAACTCTACGATCATAACCAGGATCCACATGAATGGACTAACTTAGCAGCCAATGAAGCATTCGCCAGCATTAAAAAAGAGCTGAGGCAACAATTAATGCATCAGCTTAAGAAAAGTAAGATACCCTCAGGATATAAAGGTTAAAAAAACACATGACATACTCAGATCATCTCATAACCCCTAAGCTTGCTAATGTGCCTGATGGCACTGAAGTAGCGATGGCGCGTAAGAAGCTGGTTTTTGGGCAAACCATCTGTCAGCTGGAAGACAGCAACCATCTGATAGGAGACATTTCTGCCCTGCGGCAACAGATTGACTCAGTTGGTTATTTGCTACTGCGAGGGTTTTTTGATCCTGCTCTAGTTAGCAAAGCTAGAACGGAAATCTTAAATTACATGTCATCACAAGGCGTTCTCCAAGGAGGTGCCACCATTGATCAGACAACTGCATCATCTAAGCACCATGGAGTAAGATTTACACACTCAGTCATTCAACAACTGCCGGGATTTCTAGAAGTGGTTAATTCGAACCGAATCATGTCGTTTTTTGACAGTTTTCTGGGTGGACCATCGATGTCGTTAGATCATAAATGGTTACGGGCTACCCCACCAGGTCAAAATACGGGTGCTCATTGCGATGTGGTCTATATGGGAGCAGGTAGTAAAGAACTATACACTGTCTGGACAGCTTTAGACGATATTTCGTTGGAGATGGGACCATTGGCCGTTTGTCTTGACTCCCACCAACACCAGAGGCTAAAAGAGACCTATGGCGCTAGTGATGCGCATCAAGATCTACTGGAAGGATGGTTCAGCCGTGACCCCTACGAGGTAATGGAAAAACTCGGTTTCCGTTGGGCATCGACACCTTTTCAGGCAGGTGATATCATGATTTTCGGCATGTATTTAATGCATGGTTCCCTAGACAATTTGTCGGCTCGATTTCGGCTGAGTTGCGATACACGCTATCAGTTGGCGGATGCTGAAGTCGATTGGCGACACATGGGAGAAACCCCCGATCAAATTCCAAAAGCAAAAGAACGCATAAGTATCCAAGATGCCAGAGCAAACTGGGGGATATAGCCCAGGAAACAAACCTAACTAGTAAAGGCAATTGACCATGCATGAGACAAGCAACACCACCACTGTAACGAATGAACTAGTATTAAACTACCATCTAATGCATCCTGGTAATGAAAGTTCTCCGGGCGATCCCAATGTAGCTTTCTATCTGGACGGAGTCTATCATCTGCATTATATTTTGCGCCACCCATGGCAGGACAAACACTCGTTTGCATTTATTCATATCACTAGCCCAGACATGCTGCATTGGACTTGGCAAACGACAAAATTACAGCCTTCCTTCACTGACCATGGCATGTTCAGTGGCACCGGCTTTATTACCAAAGAGGGACGACCTGCCGCTATTTATCATGGCCAAGCGTCTGGTCGAAACCAAATTGCCATTGCCAAAGACAACCACCTTCTGACTTGGGAAAAACCTTATCCGGTAGAACCAAAAACAACAGAAGGGGAAGATGCTGAAATGAATCACTGGGATCCAGACTGCTTTCTCATTGGTGATACCTACTATGCTATCTCCGGCGGCCAAAACCCACCTCTCATCAAGTCGAAGGATCTGGTCAACTGGACTTTTGTCGGCAACTTCCTGAAGCGCGAACTACCGGATGTAGCTATTGGCGAAGATATTTCTTGCCCTAACTTTTTTCCGTTGGGCGACAAGCAGATGCTGCTTTGCATTAGCCATCAATTCGGTTGTCGCTACTACCTTGGTGATTGGGATGCGAAGGCCGAACAGTTTGTACCTGAAACGCATGGACGCATGAATTGGAAGCGTCCAGGGCAGTCCATCTACAATCCTGTCTACCGCGACTTCTTTGCGCCGGAGAGCCTGTTGACACCAGACGGTCGTCGGGTGATGTGGGCTTGGCTAGCTACTCTTGATGAAGCAATCAATCAGAGAACAATTCAGTTCCTACCACGTGAATTAAGTCTAAGCGAAAGTGGTGGCCTCCGCTTTCGACCGTTGCGTGAACTAGAATCTCTACGCTACTCCGCTGTTACCTTGAACGATCTAGAGGTGACACCGCCCAAGTGGCAAAATGGCAAAATGATCACTTCAACTCTAACTGAGCTCAACTATGACGCCCTCGAGATACGGATTACCATCGATAGAACGGAAGCTTGGCGAAAACGATTTGGGTTTCAACTTTTTGCTGACGAGAACCATGTAGGTTTACCCATTATGATCTATCCAGAGACAACGACCCTTCAAGTGGGTGAGACTGAAGCACCATTTGCCGTTGCTGATCTACCAGAGAAGGAAGACCTAGAGTTGCATATCTTCATCGATAAGTATCTAGTCGAAGTCTTTGCCAATAACCGCCAAGCTGTCGTTGCTGCTCACATGGATTATCAGTCAGCCAAAGGTCTACATGGCTATACCTTCGGCGGTACCATGGAGATTAAACAAGTCGAAATCTGGCGTCTCAAGTCTACCAACCAAGGATTCTTTGAAGCAAGACAGAATCGCATTTGGGAGCCTGACGAGCAATAATTTGAGAGAAGAACCAAAATATCTAATCAGCTATATTACAATGGAATATCTTACCATTCTCGAGATTCCCCTTTTATTAAGAATATGATCTACACGGGAGACTGTTCAAGACCATCCTTCGCCGGATTTCACTACTCGGGCCATGGGCGCCAGTGCCAACATGACGAAGACGGTATTCGCAGGAATCGAAACGACTCGAAACTCGAGAGGGAGGTCTGCCCAAATTCGCGCGAGCAGGACTAACGGTCGCCTCCGATGGCTACCATTGGGACGCAAATACCCTAAAAGAGCGTCCATGATAGTAAAATCCGTCTTGAGCTCGTCAGCGTGTATCTTCTACAATGGTTGAAAACCTGCCCGTGGTAGTCGCGGGCAGGTCCATATGGGAAATGTCGGCTTAATTGAACTAGTTCCAATTATCAGTGCTAAGGAATTATAGAATTATGATGTTTGTAAAAAGGTCTAATCAGTGTCTGTGCACAGTATTATCTATCATAATAACCATGGCATCTATTGTAAATCCCATAAATCCTATAGCCAAACAAACTACAGTGTCAAGATGCCAGAAGAGGCAAGCACTATACTTCAAACACCTGTTCTTGAACATAGGATTGCTATTGAGCAAGTCAAAAACCCCTATTGGCATGAAAAGCACGGCCAAAATAACGAGGTCAGGATATTCTGGGATAGGGATATTTGGGATAGAAACCTAAGAGAATGGGCATCGTATGGATATAACGGTATATTCTACTATGTTGAACCTTGGCAGGAGACTCAATGGCCAGACCTACTTATCAGAAGCGAAGAGTTTCCTGAGGCAAAATGCCTCACTCAAGCACAGTCTGAACAAATGATTGAACACATGAAATGGATCTTCAAAAGGTCTCATGAACTTGGTATGAAGAACTACCTTTTTACTTACCAGATCGTTACAACCCCAGCCTTTGCCAGGGCACATGGTATGAATAAAGATATGCCCGAATCAGACACTGTGGACTGGCGTCATAATATGAAGAATGCTATGGGAGCGCAATACGGTGTCCGAAATGAGTTGACACGGGCATACACCGAAGCGGCAATTGCGGAGCTTTTCCAAATCTATGATGAATTGGATGTTGCCATTAGGCGATTTTATAGAGGATATCGTGTCCAAGAATGTTTACAATAACCTGTGGGTCTCGGTCATGCATAATGGGGGAAAGATAACCGACGCGAAACCTTATCCAATGGTATTCAACTGGGCAGAGGAGTCGGGGTTACCAATGATAATCGAGATCGTTCACCACAACTTTGAAGGAAGATTCCCACATAACTCACCAAAGCTTGCATATGAAATGGTGCGGGAATATAAGAAAGTGCCGAATTGTGTCGGGTTCTTATCTTGGTGTCTGAGATATGATTCCAATCCACTTTTCAGAGCTGCTTTGGGATATTACGCAAGCAACAATGTAACATATTCAGACACTCCTTGGGTGAAAGCACTGGAAGGGCGTTATGGTAACAAGGAAGCGGCTCAACATTTTCTGAATGCTTACAATGCTTCGGCATATATAACACCTGAGCTAAGTGCGATAGCATGGTGTTCGATGGACCGAGGCATTTCCCATCAGCTTATACTCCCCTACTGGTGGTGGTCAGAGCAAGATGCACGATGGAGCTATCTAGTCTCACCTGTATGGGTGCCATGCTTCTTCCAATAAGACACTATGCAAAGGTCGTAGCTCAATTTGGCAATATGTATAGAAACAATAATGGATCAGACTACTCCAAGAATTACGATCATCCTGGGGCACAAGAAATGATTTGGGGGTTTGGGAGTTATCCAACAACACCAGAAGCCCACATGAGGAACATCAGAAAACTTGGTGAAGAGAGCTTGAGAGAAGCAGAAACCGCTATGAAAGTTGTGGTAAAGAACAAGGAAGAGGCTATTACCGTCTACAATTATATGAAATCGTACAAACTCCTATCTGATTACTATGAACGCAAGGTTTTGGCCGCAATATCTGCTTTGATATATGGCTTTAACGGGAATCAGTCTGATTGGGAGGATGCGCTAAGACTATCTACTGAGGCAATCAATCTCTATGAGATAGCTATCAATTTTATTTGGGAGAATATTGATGTGAAGGAAGGTCGCTTGAAAGGTAAGTGGGGAAGTGAATTTACAATGCCAGAGCTAATTGAGCAGGAAAAGAAGGAAAGAATTGAGATGCCAAAAATATTCAAGTGGACTCAAAAGTAATTTGACAGGCACCATTTCAAAGACAATGTCACACAAGTTGCAAATAGGCATTCAGATAAGTTTCAAGATGGAAAGATCATCTTACACATAACATAGTACTTTTAAGCCGTATGAGAATCTTGATTTTGATTTCCGTGTTCTGGCCTATGCCCAAAAGACGCATTGCCAGCACCTCCTCATCGTCGAAGAGCACGGGGCTGATCCAATAACCCTTCTTGCGATAGATAGCAAAATCCTCCGAGGTTAACATGATATCTGTGTGGTTGAGTGACATGCTGAATTTCCTCTGTCTCGTGGTGAATAATTCGTGTCTTACCTTATATGAAAATTCCAGTCAGTACGATCGGCAGTTGAATCTCATAAAGCGTGAATTCAACTTGTAAGTGCAACTACTCACTTGGGAGCAAAGGTACGGAATATATTCGTTGCTGAAAACAGGATATAATCAGTCAATGATTGCTAACGTTATCGGCGTGCATAAATCGACTATCAGCCGAGAGCTAAGACGTAATCGTGGTTATCAGTACAAACAAGCCCTTAGCTCCGTCCCACCACCTGGCTGCCGAATGCGGCGATGCTTTTGACTCTGAATTATTGCTGGACGGACCGGCGTCATATCCTGTGAAGCCCAACCTACTTCTCACATCCTGGTTCTTTCCTCTCTTGACAATGTTCCTGCTATAATTGTCGGGTGATGGAAGTTGGCAATACGTCCTATTAGTCAGATCATCCATAGCCTGACATCTTTACCCATCCATAACTGAACTGGGTTATAAAGGGATAGGAAGATTGTAGCAAAAAAGTTGCTCCAGCACAACAGACTTAACACTGTTTTTAGTACCAGTGCTAAGATCTAGACATAGTGGCAAGTAAGGACGGAGAATTTATCCCCACGGCAGTCCAAACTTCGGTAACTGCAGTTTACACCTATACTTCAATGTGGCAATACCTTTCAGCTAGAGGCTAAAACCACATAACCCATCCGTGCTGGTTTGAACTAGACTTCAGGCCGGTGTGGGTGGGTTCATTTTCTGCATTGCAGGCTCAGACTGACTCCCCCGCTTTACCCCGATACGGAAATCGTGATAGAATGCTTCATCTGAATTCTCAGTATAACTGAAGAGCAATGCGATGAGACGATATCTGATCCTGATTTTGGCCTTATGTCTGCTCGCAATTTGTGGCGGACTGGCACTAATGAGAGTGTGTACAAGCCTTCAGCTTATCCTCCCTTTGCCACTGTTTTTCACATTGCTGGCGAAAATAATGCTATCATTTTTTAGTCTTAATACATTTGTACCAATAAAGTGGGCTTAAACAGATGAGGTTTGTTGGTGTTGATAGATAAAGAAAAAATCATAGCATTTCATAGATGTATCAAAAGAAACAATTATCATTCTTACAGGAGGATTAATAATGGTGATTGGAATCTTGCTTTTGCTTCCGTCTCCTTTGAAGATCCTAAAGGGCGCAGGCGAGTTCACCTAAACATCTGTCAGTTTGATATAAGCTCTTAATTTGATCTCACCCCAGAACAACCACCGAGGAGCTTGGCACTTCGCTACCCTCCAGTTTCTTTCTTTTGCTTCTTTATCTCTACTCGGCACTTATGGTAACGTCTACTTTAAGCGGCGCGGCCTGTCTGATATTCAGCTTGGCATTCTGTTCGCAGTACCATCAGCAGTATCGATTTTCAGTCCTATGATTTGGGGTCTTACTAGTGATCTGCTGCAAAGACGTAAACCGATAGTGATAACCATGCATTTAGTCTCAGCTGTTTTGTTTCCTTTATTCTGGTTTCTGAGCAGTCAAACCTTTGTGCTGATATGTATTATTATGGGACTGTTTTCCTTTTTCTTTCGGCCCAGTATCCCATTGATCGATACTTGGACGCTTGATTACCTGTCGAATAAAGGTGGTGACTATGGGAGGATTCGGAGTTGGGGCTCGGTTGGCTATATGGTGCCGCTTCTTCTGTCCATACTGATCTTTTCTTCGTCCTCTGGTGGAACAGCTGAGGTGTTGTTGCCGATGTTCTTTGGAGTATCTGGTTTTCGCCTGCTAGCTGCTATTCAAGCCAGCTATATGCCTGATATGTCCCCATCAGGACGAGAAAAAATGGATTGGAAAGCACTGAAAATTTATCTGCATCCTTTTGCCATCGTCTTCTTTTTCTGTGTCTTCGTCCGTAGTTTCGTTTTCAGTCCTTTCTTTGCTTTTTTTAACGTTTATTTGGATACGCTGGGGGTTACAGATAATATGAAAGGCCTTCCGTGGATCGTAGCCGTTGGAGCAGAAGTAATTATGCTTGCTTTCTCTAACAAACTGATTCAGCGATTTGGGGCGGTGACAGCTATTATTTGTGCTTATGTGGCAATGGCAATCCGTTTTTTTGTTTTAGCTGCTGCCCCAAGTTGGGAAATCATTCTGGTTGTTCAGTTACTCCATGCATTCACCTTTGGTGCTTATCATCTAGCTGCGATTCAGATTATCAACCGAATCACACCTGAAGCCTTTCGCGCTACGGGGCAAACACTAGTTTCTGTTATAGGAGGCATTGGGGGGATTCTAGGCAATCTGATAGGTGGTGTTTGGGCCTCGTCCTATGGTTATGTAGTACTTTACAGATATCTGGGATTAAGCGTGAGTGTCGCAACCATAATTCTGGTGATTGCTTTTTCCAACTGTAAAGAATAAAGAGGATGCCGCACTTGCTCTGTTAGTAGCATTGAAAGATCAGAACAAGTTTGTTAGTGAGAATGCGGTAATGGTATTAAAAAGCATAGGTACGCAACTGAGAGGTTTTAGTTGTTGTCGAACAAGAAAGCCGTTCCATCACATTTCGGTTTGGTGATGATGTGGCCTAGAAGCTGGAGGCCTACTCAAAGAAAAATGCATTAGCCACGGCGGTCCAAACCCCGGCAGCTGCAGTTTACACCTACACTTCAACTTGGCAATACTCTCCAGCTAGAAGCTAAGAACCAAAGCCACACAACCCATCCACGCTGGTCTGAACTAGGTTTCAGACCAGCGTGGATGGGTTTGTTTTGACCTGCGTTACAGGCTCAGGATATTCCTCCAGTAGAACAACCGAGATATTGAAACACTGCATCAGCCATAGACCGACTGGCAGCTCAGCCTCAACACTCACCAGCAGAAGGAATGCCTCTCAACGTACTTAAAGCTATCTTACCTGGGAGACTACCCAGTCAAACCAAACTGTTAGCCAACTATCCTAATCCATTCAATTCGGAAACCTGGATACCCTTTTAGCGGCTTGTGTCTGCATTATATATTGCTTTCTCAGCGGGCCCACACACCATAGACGGGGAACTGGCTGAAGATGAATTCCAGATAGGCCGACCGACCGCTGTCATTGGCAGATAGGGCGCGTTCGAGCGCACTGGTGACCTGGTCGGGTTCGTCGATCCGTTCGGTGTGATACCCGAACTCTGCGATCGCTCTGGGCATATTGACCTCGTTGGAGCCCATGACTTTGTATGTGTAAGGATCGTGGCCTTCGCCCCAGAAGCCCGGGCCGTAACCGGAGAATCCACCGTTGCTGATGTGGACGATGGTGATGGGCAGGTTCTCACGGACGGGCACATATAATCCAGCCCGGCTGCCGGTTACGGCGACGGCGTGCCGATCTGTGTATGCCAGCTTTGCAGCCACAACGGCTCCCAGACTGAAACCCAGAGACGATACGTTGCCCCACCCAAGGAATCCACGTGGGATGAGGGTATTGTAGACGGTGCTGAGTTGATCGTGCGTGTTGCCTGACTCATGCGTCAAGAAGGACTTCTGCGGATCCAGAACATGCATCAGTTAGCTATAGACGCGGTAAGGATTGATGGGCTTGTCATCTGATGCCATAGCTATATCGGTGTGGCAGGCGTCCGGTTTCGGCCATGTATTTCCTAGCTTCTGGACCTGGTATTTCCAAGATCTCTCTTAGCACCCGGGTACAATCCTCCTAAAACGTGCCAATTGCTCAGTATTGAGCAAGTCTCGCACTACAACGAAACCATCACGATGAAAAATCTTGGTTGCTTTTTTTGTTTCGGTAGACTCGCAGATTTCGAGACCGTAAATACCATTGTGTTGTCGTAGGTGTTTCCGTAGTACTTCGACACTGGGGTCATCATAAACCCGACGACTGGGAAATCGAGGGTCAGTCACTCCCTCCCAATTAGCTGGGGAGAGGTTGCCATCCTGGTCCACAGTTTCATTGGGCAAGCTATTTTCATCCCACCCAACTGGCGTTTCGCCATGAACAATAAGCCCTTCTAATTCTAATTGCCACTGTAGTTTATTGTTTTCGGTCATCATCAAAACTCCTTATTCACCACCTAGTGTTAGTGATGTGGATGATGTTGTGTTTTCGTTGTGAATGACAACTCCAAGCACGCATCCCCGAAATCGACAGTTTCTATGGGTGTTAGATCTGTTCTAACGGTGGTGCGTTTACAACTTGACGAATCTGAAGATCAGCTACTTGTTCCGTTGGCTTGGCCCACTGAACCGCATTAGCCACCACTTGTCTAACATTTTGATCGTAATAGATTGGGTAAGTTTCATGTCCCGGACGAAAGTAGAAGATCTTGCCTTTTCCACGATAATAGCAACAACCGCTTCTGAATACTTCGCCACCAGGAAACCAACTGACAAAGACTAAAGTATCTGGAGCTGGGATGTCGAAAGGCTCGCCATACATCTCGGTCTGTTCGATTTCAAAGTATTCGCCGAATCCATTGGCGATTGGATGTCCATGCTCAATCACCCAGACTCTCTCTTTCTCACTGGCCTCACGCCATTTCAATGCTCCACTGGTTCCCATCAGCACTCTAAAGATTTTAGAAAGATGAGCCGAATGTAGACAAATCAAGCCCATCCCATCCAGAACCCTTTCTTGTACTCTGGTGACTATTGTGTCATCAACCTCATGGTGGGCCATGTGTCCCCACCAGATTAAGACATCGGTATTGCTGAGGACTGGCTCTGTCAATCCATGCTCTGGTTCGTCTAGTGTAGCACAATGAATCTCAGCCTCTAAATGCTCAGCTACCCCTTCGGCAATCGCACCATGAATACCATTGGGGTAAAGGTTGCCAATAAATTCGTTGTGTGGTTCGTGCCTATATTCATTCCAGACGGTAACTTGAATTCTATTACTCATCGTTACTCCTTATAATTGTACTAAATTTATTATTTAAAATTGATAAAAGTAAAAAACCAAAGGTTTCAAATTCACTAGGACGATAAATTCATTACACTCATCTTTTGGGAACCCCTTGATAGTTTTTGAATAGGTCCATATGTTAAATGGAAACCTAAGTATAAAGCGGAACTAAGATCGGTCAGCGCCGGGCACCAGCAAATCAGGGTTCCACATGAACCATACAGTCCACAATACCCTTCACAGTAGACACGCTAAAATGTATCAATTCCAGCTTCCGTCAACCTTCAATTATGCAAAATCCTTAAGGAGTTGGCGGTACTGAGCCTACATCTGTATTTCTAGCCATTCGGAAGTAGGAGAAATATCCTGCCAATCTGCCCAAGGATCATGGTTCCCAGTTTCCAACTCATGATGGAAACGTTGAGCAGACTCTATATCTTTACGAGAATAGGAGATAAATACGTCGAACATCATCAGCTGTCCTTTGACCTCAAGTTGTTGAATTTGCTTAGGCATTCTACCACAATTGCCGTACTGGGGGAAAGAGGTGGGCTCGCCGACAGTAACCGTTTGTGATGAATCGTGAGGAAGTCTTCCCAAAGGTGAAAAGAACTGTGAAAAGGGGCCAATTAGCATCTCCGTGGATTGCAAACAGGGCGATGCCTAGGTTTTGGTTAAACCTAAGTTTTTCCTGCTATCCAAATTAATAGCTGATCACTCTTCCGTCTGCTATAATACCATTCACTTTGATTTCACCTTGACTTTACCATCTGTCGTGTTAAGATAAGCGGAATTTTTTTATGAAGAAAATGAGCAGGGTACAGGGACATCTAACAGAGGCTTTAGCTCTATTCTGATGTGGACGCACGCTGTACATGGCGTGTCAGCTCGTCAATCAGATAATGATACTCGGTGGACAGCTGTGTATGCTTATCGGAATCCAGTCAAACCGTCTAGGACACGTTGGATCAGTCAAAAATATGAGGATCAAAGGCTCGTTGATCCAAATAGCCCACTCAAAGACTTAATCAGCCCATACTAAATTCGCCTATACAAAATCGGTGGGAAACCAATTTGCAAATGTTCAATCAAACTAGGCTGAATAAAATAGAACGCGTCTCATTTGGTGAATACACCGCATTGCTGAGACAGTACCTTCGCCATCTAAAATTCCGTTTCTTTTGGCTGATTATTTTTATGGCCCTCAGCACCGTCCTGCCGCTCCTTTCTCCACAGATCCTGCGATTTTTCATCGATGTGGCTACCAACAAACTAGAAGTTAGTAAAGATATCCTACATCGGTTTCTCTTTCCGCTGGCTGAGTGGATGGGGCAAGATCCGTTGGTTACAGCGGCCCTCCTTTTCATTACTGTTAGTATCGTAGGTCAGCTTATTCGGTTTGTTACCAGCTACCTGAGCCAAGATATCGGTTGGAAAACGACCAATCAGATGCGAGGCGACTTGGCACAACACTGCCTGTCTCTGGATATGACTTTCCATCACCAAAAAACACCAGGGGAAATGGTTGAACGAGTGGATGGCGACACCACTGCTCTGGCCACCTTTTTTTCGGCTTTAATCATAGAAGTTTTTGGTGGTTTAATTCGTTTAAGCCTTATCTTGCTGATGGTCTTTCGAGAGGATTGGCGAATTGGCATGGTAATGATCGCCTTCACTGCTATTGCCATGTACGTTTTCAATCTGACGAGATCAGTGGCGGTGCCGATCTATGCTGCTGAACGAGAAGGGTACGCCAAAATGTTCGGTTTTATCGAAGAACGTCTGGGTGGTATTGAAGATATCCGCACCAATGGCGGGGTGCCTTATACCATGAACCGCTTTTTTAAAGTGATCCAGGAGGTTTTTCAACTCAACCTTAGACGTGACATCATCGGTGAGTGTCTCCGATCACTGACAAGAGCCCTATTTGCCTTAGGTTACGCATTAGCCATGGGAATTTGCATCTGGTTATTCAAAAACAACCTTTTCACTTTGGGGGCGATTGTCTTAATTCTTGACTATATGAGGCAACTGCAATTTCCACTTGATGCCATCAGCCGACAAATCAACGAACTTCAACATGCAACGGCAAGTATGAAGCGGATCGAAGAGTTATATCATACTAAGTCAAGCCTTAAAGATGGAACTCAGTCTCTAGCGCCACCTTCCGAGACAAATCACCACTCTGATGCGATCCCTGCGGTGTCTTTCAACCAAGTGACGTTCAGTTATGTTGGGGACGAAATTATTCTTAACAATGTCTCTTTTGAACTTCGCAAAGGCAAGGTTTTGGGGTTACTGGGTCGGACAGGAAGCGGAAAAACGACCATTACCCGTCTATTATTTCGCCTCTATGACGCTAACCAAGGACAAATCCAGATTGCTGGGATACCCATTCAGGACCTGAAACAGGCCGATCTACGCCACTGCATCAGTTTAGTTACACAAGATGTGCAACTGTTCAATGCTACAGTACGACAAAATCTGACCTTATTTGACGACAAAATTAGCAGCCAAAAAATCATATCCGTTATTGATAATCTGGGATTAACCGATTGGTATCAGGCATTACCAGATGGCCTTGATACCATGCTGTCGGCTGGAGGCAGTGGGCTATCGGCGGGCGAAGCCCAATTACTGGCTTTCACCCGGATTTTCCTGAAAGATCCTGCTATTATTGTACTGGATGAACCTTCATCTCGCCTCGATCCGGTTACGGAAGCTCGGATCGACGTTGCGACACAAAAACTATTGCAGGGCCGAACTAGCATCATTATCGCGCACCGTTTAGGAACCCTACAGCGTGTCGATGAAATCATGATTTTGGAAGACGGTCATATCAGAGAACACGGTGATCGGCAAGTGCTCGCAGCAGATCCACAATCCCGATTTTCCCAACTGCTGAGAACTGGACTTGAGGACGAAGATCCATCAGACGAACAATCGCAGACGTTTAAGGAGATGCCGGTATGACCACATGGCAGTCTGCTTGGCAGTTGTTTCTGTACCGGCCCGGTCTGTGTTTAATCACCATTCTTTTAAGAGGCATTGATGATTTGGCTCCGTTTGTCGTGGGTCTGCTAATGAAATACTTTTTCGATGCCCTCTCTGGTAATGGAAACACGGGGTGGAACGAGTGGACCATCGTGGCGTTTTACGTAGCCGTTGATTTAGGAGATCGGGGTATTTTGATTTCCTCTGTTTTCTTTTGGACTCGCTGGACATTTTCGATTTATACTCTGTTGAGGAAAAACCTGGTTCAGGCCATTTTAGACGTTCCAAATCCTCAACAGGTCGCTAGTTCTTCTGGTGAAATTACCAACCGCCTACGCGATGACACACGTGCTATTGTTTCTTATTTGGAGCAGTACATCCATCTTTGGGGAAACATGATCTTTGTTGGGCTGGCTGTTTACTGGATGGCCAAAATAGATTGGACTATTATGCTGGCTACCGTCGTTCCGGGAATCATCATTGTTACCATTGTCAACGTGTCCCGGAGATTTATCGGCAAGTACCGAAAAGCACAACGTGAAGCCACCGAGCAATCAACCAATTTCATTAACGGGATGTTTCAGTCGATTTTGGCCATTAAGGTCAACAACGCCGAGGAAGATGTTGTGGACCAGTATCGGCGTTTGAATGACGCCCGTCGCAAATCGACCATCATCGATAATATGTTTGATCGTCTGCTGAGCTCCATTAGCCACAACATTGGTCAAATTGCAACAGGAGTGATTTTGGTCTTGGTGGTGGATAAAATGCGGTCGTCTGTCTTCTCGGTTGGTGACTTCTACCTGTTTATTTCCTATGTTGGTTCGGTGGCTCGCAGCGGTGCATTGGTGGGTGCCATAATGGCACAACACAAACGGGCTGAAGTTTCATTCACCCGCATGGTCGGTACGGTAAAAGATATGACCTCTGAGGATCTTGTAGCTCATGGTCCTGTCTTCTTACGCGGGGTCTTACCACCTATTGTGTTTCCCGAACGTCAACCTTCAGATCGACTGAACAATCTTACTGTCCGAGGTTTAACTTATCTATACCCAAATTCTCCGAACGGCATCCGAAATTTTGACTTAGAGCTACCTGCTGGTTCTTTCACTGTTGTTACGGGGCAGGTCGGGGCAGGTAAAACCACCTTGTTGAGAGCTCTGCTAGGCGTACTCCCGATCCAGTCGGGACAGATCTATTGGAATGGTGAAATCATTACCGAACTGAAGAACTTTTTCGTGCCACCCAGATGCGCATATACACCACAAGTACCACGCTTGTTTAGTGAATCCCTAAAAGACAACATCTTGATGGGTTTATCGGACGATACGGAGTTAATCGACCAAGCCATCAGATTGGGCGTAATGGAAGAGGATTTGCCAACTCTGGATGACGGTTTGGAAACGGTCGTCGGTCCACGAGGAGTCAAACTCTCTGGGGGGCAGATGCAACGGACGGCTGCCGCCCGGATGTTTGCCCGTCGGACTGAACTCTATGTTTTTGATGATTTGTCTTCTGCCCTAGATGTCGAAACCGAACAAAAACTGTGGGAACGGGTGTTCGCCACTGCTGACATCGCAGATGCCTGGCATCAAGCCACCTGCCTAGTCGTTTCTCATCGACGACCAGCACTACGCCGAGCTGACCAAATTGTGGTACTAAAAGATGGTGTAGTTGAAGCCGTCGGGACGCTAGATGATCTTTTGAAGACCAGTTCAGAGATGCAAAGTTTGTGGGCTGGCGATTTGAGTTATGCTGAAAGTGAGTAGAACTGAAATTGCCTTATCCGCCAGAACCCAAGCCAGTTTAAAGTTGGTTTAACCAGTTTCTTTCCGCGTTAGCGAATCCACTATGGATTGGAGGATGTAGTGCTATGTTATGTTGTTTGGGAACCTGTGCTTTTCCGATTGAAGATTATCCTCCACGTATGTACCGTCGTTACAATTCGATCCTTCCATAAAATTGAATTGATTGATCAGTTGACAAACTGTCGTGTAACCGGTTACGCTCTGACACCATTCGTATACCCTGCGCTGACATAGTTAGGATCTGGATTTGGACCATGCCCAAGTTGGCTTAATCGTTGACGAAACCAGTTGACTGATTCTGTGTAGTCTGGATCATCAATAAAATTTTGGCTTTCAGATGGATCCTGGTGCAAATCAAACAAGACTTCTGGTCCGTTGCCACCATAGTTTTGATATTTGAGGTGATCTTGCTTGATCATCAGGTTGGTTTTCCCAAATTGGGACACAGTTTCATTTGTCCAGTTCTCTGCATAACCTTCCATCATAAGGAACCAATGTTCGGCTGTCTAACCCACTAGGACAAGAGATACCCGCTAAGTGATACAATGTGGCAAAGAGATCACAAAGATTCACATTCTGGTCAATGGCTTGTGACTTGAAACGTTCTGGGCATCGGATGATCAGCGGAACACGGACACTCGCTTCGAAAAACTTTTGTTTTTCCCAAATGCCATGTTCTCCCAGCATTTCGCCATGATCAGAGGTATAGATAATAATCCACTCGTCCAGATTTTCCCCAACATGCATCAAGGCATCCAAGACTTCTCGATAATGACTGTCAATTGTCTCAACCATACCATAATAGGCAGCAGTTGCACGTCTTATTTCTCTCTCGGATGCGTCCGTTCCTGGACGAACTTGTCGTTGACTTAAAAATGGATGGGGGAATACTAGCTGATCCAGGTGTGGATCTACTCGATTCAGGTAGTATAGCTGAATCATTATAGCATGGCATAATAGACGCCATGACATATTCCCTCGACCTTCGAACAAAAGTTTTTCGGATCAAAGAGAAAAAAGGGCTGACCTTTGAACAAGT